>Ga0214165_1000019_pt1 | contig 127033 bp, 102 predicted proteins | sample TroBogypolimnion_34_FD_153004 | JGI IMG/M metagenome (GOLD analysis project Ga0214165, IMG submission 153004) | Freshwater microbial communities from Trout Bog Lake, WI - Practice 03JUN2009 hypolimnion v3 | ecosystem: Environmental > Aquatic > Freshwater > Lake > Hypolimnion/Profundal zone ... | reverse complement strand
CCGCCGTAGCCGCGCTGAGCGGCGCGGTCCTTCTCGCCATCCCTGTTGCCCATGCCACGAGCTATACAGTAACGCAAATCCTGTCTGACGGCTCCACGGTGTCGTTGCTGCCGGGCGATACCATAACAACCAATAACGCCTCCGGAGTGAATGTAACCAACGGAACGTATACCCTGGCCTCCGGCAACAACGTAACTGTCAACGGCACGGCAGGCAATATATACGGCCTCTCTGCAAATGGCGCAAATGCCCGTATTAAATTGAATAACAATACGATAACCAATAACTCCGCCGGGACATCCTCCTACGGTCTCTATGCTGTAAACGGTGGAACCATTACAGGTACCGGCAGCACCGCAGTAAAAACCTCCGGGGCATCCTCCTTCGGCCTTTACGCAAGCGGCGCCAACTCGTCCATGACATTCACCAACACGGCGGCGAGCCCTCTTTCAGTCACGACCGGGGGCGATAATGCCGATGGAATCAAAGCCGCCAGCGGAGCGGCGATACAGGCCGGCACTGCAGTAATAAGCACCTCCGGGAACGCTGCTAACGGAGTGTACGCAACGGGCGCGAACTCAAAAATCACCTTTACTGACGTCACGGCAACCGTTTCCGGCAATGCCACTTCCGGTAACGGCAAGGGCGGCTTATATACAGACGCGAATGGCGCAATACTTGTATCGGGAAATGCCGATATTACAACCACAGGAGATTGGACAACCAGTATCTTTGCGACCGGCACCAGCACCATTGATGTTTTGGGCAATGCAAAGGTCCGGTCCGAAAATAATTCCGGCAATGGGGTGTATGCCAGGAGTGCAGGCGCTGTGATCAATCTGAATACCGCCGATATCGGCACCACGGGAACCGGAAATTGGGGCTTCTTGAGCGAGTCGGGCGGAATTATTAACGTATCCGGGCATACCGATCTGACCACTAACGGCAATCAAGGCTATGGAGTCAATGCGACGGGGGCCGGTGCCAAGGTCAACCTTGCCTCTGTGACAGCCCTTATTAAGGGCGATAACTCCGACGGCCTCTATGCCAATAACCAAGGGATCATCACGGTCAGCGGGGCAGCCGACATTACCACAACGGGTGCGAACAGCCACGGCGCGGCTATTGATGGCGTTGGCGCGGATATCTTACTCAACGGTGACAGCCACATTACCACCACGGGGGCCGGTTCCCATGGCGTACAGGTCATCAACAAGGCGACCAAGACCTTTAACGGCGCAATAGGCAATATTCTGCCCGCCATCACGGTATCCGGTGACGGTTCAGCTGCTGTAGATGCCTCCGGAGCGGGCAGCGTCCTGACTCTGGCAGGAAACACCGCTCTTTCAATGAGTATGACGGCAGGCCCCAACACCTGGGGAGCCAAGGCCGAGGCTGGCGGTGTAGTCAATTTTCAGGGAAACAGCAACAGCCTAGGCACGGCGCTCTGGGCGACCGGCACGAACAGTGTCCTTTCTTTCGCCAACATGGCCAATGCGGCAGGATCACACGTCCTGCTGCAAAATGCGGGGCAGCTTGACCTCAGCGCCACCACTTTAAGCGCGTTTGACATCGGCTCGCTGGCAGGTGACGGCACCGCGTCGGTCAAACTGGGCAGTAATACGCTGCAGATCGGCAATAACAACGGGAACAGCGACGGTTCGCTGCAGAACAATGCCAACTATGCCGGAAAGTTCACCGGCACAGGCAACCTTATCAAAAGCGGCAATCTGACGCAAATTCTTTCAGGAACGGGAAACACCGTGAACGAAGTCGATGTCACGGGAGGGACTCTGCAATTCAAACAGACCGGCAACTTCAGCACAACCGGCGCCTACACCACCACAGCAGATGGAACAACCGACATAGGGATCAACGGATCAACCCTTAAGATAGGGAGTGTCTTCACGCAACAGAACGGTGCAAACCTGAACGTAGCCCTCTCTGCAATCAATAACAGTCCGGCAATAATAACAGCGGATAGCGCCCAGATCGGCGGTACGCTGAACATCGCAGGCTTCTCAACAACCGATGCTCTGGATCCGGCCGCAATGCAGAAAGCCAGCACTGTCGGTGCCAACGAGTACCATGTCATCAGCACTGCAAGCGGCATTACCGGCGACTTTGCGACTCTTACTGGACTGTCTGCGGTCACCGTGGCGGACTACCTGCTGGTGGATGGCCATCAAACCGCCGACGGCAAAGGCTATGACGTGGGGCTTGAGCTTGCCTGGACCGCGGTGGATCCTGCCAACCGTACCGGCAGCTTCACCATGGCGGCAGGCACGGCATTTAACGTGGATATTGCCCTTGGCGACGAAACCGTCGCCGGTGCAGCGCCCAACGCCGGCTGGGACGGCAAGAGCCTGACCAAGGCTGGCGACGGGACCTTGCTGCTCTCCGCCCAAAACACCTACACCGGTCAGACCGCCGTCAATGGCGGACTCTTGCGGACCGGCATCAACAACGCCTTTGCAACGAGCAGCGACATCATTGTAAACAGCGGCGGGATCCTGGATCTGAACGGCTATAACCAGCTTGCAAATCGGGTGCAGGGTGCTGGCAGCATCACCTTGAATGGAGCGGCGCTGACCGCAAATAACCAGGCCGCCGGGACAGACGACACCACCTTCGGCGGCGTCATCAGCGATGGCGCAGTCACAGGAGGCGGCCTCATAAAGACAGGAGCCGGCCAACTCACCCTGACAGGCGAAAACAGCTTCACCGGCCTGACCGCCATCACCGGCGGCACGCTGCAGATCGGAGACGGCGGAACCTCCGGCAGCATTGCGGGTGACATCGCCAACCAGGCCGCGCTGGTCTTTGACCGAAGCGATGATGTCGTCTATGCGGGCCAGCTCAGCGGCACCGGCAGTCTGACCAAACTTGGCAGCGGAAACCTGAGCCTGACACAGACCGGAACGCAGGGCGGCGTGACGGTTCAGAGCGGAACGCTCAACTTTGCGCAGAGCGGCACCTTCAGCGTTACAGGCAACTACCTGACGCAAACGGGCGCGGCCACGCAAATCGGCCTTGAGTCCTCGCAGTTGACCGTAGCCGGGGATTTCACGCAGGAAGCCGGTTCGATGCTCAACGTCACGCTGGGCGCCAGCCCGGACATCATAGCCCAGACCGCGCATCTGGACGGCGACCTGGTGGTCAACGGCTTCAGCAGCGTGCCGCCGGTCAGGGCCAGTGAGGTGGCGGCAAACGTCTACACCCTGATCAGCACCACCGGGGGGCCCGGCAGCATCACCGGCGACTTCGCCCAAACCAATGTCCCCGGCACGAATCTCGACTATCTGCTGCAGAGCGGCAGCATCGACAACAATGCCCAGGACTATAACCTGCGCTTCAAGCTTGCCTGGACCGAAGGCGGCCGAAGCCAGGGCACCGGCTCCTTCACGCTCAACGAGGGGACGTCCTTTAACGTGGACATCGTGCTGGAGAACCAGGATGTTCCTGATGATGGCGGCTTTGCCACCGGCTGGAACGGTCGCGACCTGACCAAGAACGGCGACGGCCTGCTGATCCTGTCGGCGCAGAACACCTATACGGGTGCAACGACGGTCAACGGCGGCATCCTGCAGACCGATGCGGTGGACGCCATAGCGAGCAGCGATGCGGTCACCGTCAACGGCACGCTGGACATGAACAATAATAACCAGACGCTGCAGCACCTGTCTGGCGCTGCAACAGGACAGATTGCGATGGGCACAGCCGACCTCACGGCCTTTAACGACGCGGGGCGCGACACCTCCTACGCCGGATCGATAGCAGGTGACGGCCAGCTGATCAAGACCGGCGGGGGCGAACTGACGCTCTCGGGAGCAACAGCCTGGAACGGCCAGACCCAGATCCAGGGAGGGACGCTGACCCTTGACGGCAGTGCAGGCGGCGGCCAGCTGGTGAGCGATGTCTACGGTCAGGACAACACCGCGCTGAAGCTGATCAACGGGGCGACGCTGACCGGCAAGATCGATCCGACCGATGTGACGGTGGATGCGGCCAGCACCTGGAACATGACCGCCAACTCGCAGGTGAACAACCTGGCACTGAACGGAATGCTGAACTTTGTCCCGCCCGCAGCCGGAAGCGGATATAAGACCCTGACCGTCGGCGGCACGCTTGGCGGCAACGGCTCGCTGTCTATGAACACCAACCTCGGGGCCCTGCAGGGCGACCTGGTGGTGGCGCAGGCGACAGAGGGCCAGCACAACGTCTATATCAACAACCAGGGCAGCGATCCCAGCGGCCCCGGCCAGTCGCTGAAGATCATCGACGTCAGCGCGCCTGCGCTGAGCAACGGGACCTTTGTCCTGCCGAGCGGCCAGGTGGATGCGGGGGCCTACCGGTATAGCCTTCTTCCCGGCCAGCAGGTCGCGGGAGGCGAGGCCGGGGACTGGTATCTGGCCAACACAATGGAGAATTCCAACCTGACCAACGACGTGCTGGATGCGGCCAATGCGGCCAAATATGCGACCTTCGCGTCACTCAACAGCTTGCACAAGCGGCTTGGCGAGCTGCGGCTTGATCAGGGGATCGAAGGCGATTTGTGGACCCGCGGCTATAGCAAGGACTATACGATGAATCTTGGCAGCCAGATTGATCAAACCGTCAACGGCTTTGAGGTCGGCGTCGACCACCTCATCCGCTTCAACGGCGGGCGTTTCTATACCGGCGGTCTGATCGGAGCCGGTCAAGCAAATACATCGAGTAATACCAACGACTCAGGCGAATCCACCAATCAGCAGGTGGGTGCATACGGCACGTGGATTTTCGACAACGGCAGCTATGTCGATCTGATCGGCCGCTATTTCTGGTTCAAGCGGGATTACCGGACCTGGCAGCTGGGTGCAACGGAGTATGACACCGGCAACTCGCAGAATAACGCACTTTCGCTTGATGCGGAAGTCGGCAAGCGGTTTGATTTCAAACAGGGCTGGTTTGTGGAGCCGCAGTCGGAGTTGAACTGGCTGCGCAGCAGTCAGAGCAGCTTCACCACCAGCCAAGGCAATCAGATCGGCATTGACAGCAGCCAGACCATCAACGGCAGGCTTGGCCTTGCCGGAGGCAAAGTCCTCCAGAGCGATACAGGCCGGTTGACGCAGGTGTATGGCCAGTTGGATTGGACGAAGGATCTCAGTTCGAATGGACGGGTATCGATTAACGGCAACAGTTTCGAAATGATCAAGGACGACGGGGCATGGATTGCGACGCTTGGCGTACAGACCGCAGGCGGCGAGCAGAACAGGCTGCAGTTTCACGTCGAGGTTGAAGCAGGTCTTGGCGACCCGAACGTGAAGCAGAACTGGGGCGTCAACGCCGGACTGCGCTGGGCCTTTTAACTCCATTATCAATCACGCGATAACGATTGCGTTTCTTCAAGGCAGGGCCATTGCGGCCCTGCCTTTTCTTTATGGAATATCCTGCTGGTTCCTGACTTGTAAGGGGGCGGTTGTCTCTCATTAATAAGGCCAAAACAATCGATATCAGCCAGGGAGGTGTCGCAAGTAATGGACGCCGATGGCAACGAGATTGAATTCACCTTTGAGGATGGTCATTGTTCTTAAAAGAGAGGCCCGCCTGCATACCCGCGCCCCCTGTTTGCAGAGAGCGCAGGCAGGCCCTGTCTGGCTGTGCCGTCAGGCGTGAGTGGCTCCTTTGTATTGTGCATAGAGATCATGAACCTTGCGTCTCATCGTTCGCAGCGTTCCGGAGTTCTTGCCGGAAATCCAGCGCGGCTCACTTATCGAATAGACATCTTTCGCCACCTCATCGAGACAGTGCTCAACCGCAACACACCATTCGCTTGAGCAAAGGGTTTCCATTTCAGCCGTTTCGTCAATATCCTTTTGAATCATATCAAGGGATTGATTGAGGTTGAGAATGAAGTCCCGATGGCCCTCCAGAAATGATTCAACCTTCTCGTTTTGCCGTTTCATCGCGTACCTCGTATTGTGGATGGTTTCTGCTCTGTATACGCTCTGGCATAGTCTACCCGCCAAAGTCATAATCAAAAAAAACATTGGCCGTATCGTTGAACGTATAGGCTGATTCAGGGAAACGGAGAAGCACATCCTCCATTTCAGGCTTCCAGGCAATGGGGCACTGGGTTCTGAGCGTTTCGAGTCTGTCGTCCAGTTCGGCTATGACGATATGCAGGCCATTGACATCCTGGAATACCCGTTGTTTGCTGCCGGTAGACATGTGGTCGAACCTGTTGATGACATCAAAAAATTTCCCCTGCCATTGCGTCAGTTCTTTGTCGACGTTTTTGCAATAGTCTTTGATTTCCATATTCTTCACCTCGTTGCGAAACATATGGCAATCGCTGCAGGCCTCATTGCTTGAGGACACCTTGGGGCCTATGGAGATAGCCGTATGGAATTACGTGATTAAATAACCAGTTACCGGACAGAAAATCCTTCTGTTGTTCTAAGTAAGAATGATTCTCAGCCATAGAAGTACAATAATTCCTGTTGGGAGAAAATGCTCTGGGGATGCGGTGATATTTTTATTTATATCTCTGATACTGTGATATTCTGGTGTCTTCCGGCAGCATGAATTGAACAAGTATTTCAAAAAAGACGGGTTGCCACAGGGGTTGGGAAGGGGCGGATTTTTTTTGAGGGTCGCCGGGACCTCGGGAGTTCAGGGGAGAAGAGGCCCGGAAGTCGCCCTTGTCTGGCTGACGGCGCAGACGGAGGCTTCCCCGTCCTTATCCGATCTTTCTGCAAAACACTCAACGATATCAACCATCCAGGCCTGCATTTTCGTGTACCAGTCGCTACTCCAGAGCCAGTGAATATCCCTCGGAAAGGCTGAGTGCAGGCAAAAGTCCCTGGCAATGGTCGGGGGTTGAAGGATTGTCAGCAGTTCGGCAAGGGTTGGAAGCCGCCAGTTGTTGCGCCCCAGCCAGGTCTGCCGGTTCAAGGATGTCACGTATTCTCCGGCTTGCATCCAGTCAAGGGTGTATCCCGAGCCTCTGGTCTGCCAGAGCAGGCCGGTATTCAGATCCCTGACATGGAAGGCGTCAAGCACCTCCAGGCGTTGCTCCTGGAAGGAGCCGGGGCGCATCAGCGCATCGAGGCCGAGATGTTCACGGGCATCTGTACAGAGTATCCTTTGAGGTTTCATCCTGACCGGCAGGCATGCCTGCTGTTCGCAGGTTTCTTCAGTGAAAAGGCATCCTTTTCCCGATTCCTTTTCCCAGTCGGCATAGACATCCTCAAACACCCTGATCATCTGCCGGGCAGAGGAGAATCTTTCCGAGGGTTTTGCCGCGATGCTTTTCAAGATCAGCTCGTCCCAGGCCCAGTTCAGGTCAGACCGGAAACTGCTCGGCGGTCGCGGACGGCCCCCGGTCCGGTCCGGCAGGTGTCCGGTCAGCATCCTGTAGGCAAGGACCCCGATGCTGTACAGGTCTGCCCTCTCGTCGGCGCTCTCAGGATGCGTTTCCTGCTCCGGCGCGGCATAAAAAGGGGAGCCCACCTGCAGGCCGGGGATCTTCATCCTCTCTTCGCCGCGAATCCGTGAGAGACCGAAATCTATGATCTTAATCCGGTCATCATTAGTGATCATCAGATTGAACGGTTTGATATCCCTGTGGATAATTCCGGCAAAGTGGAGCCTGTCCAGCCCTTTCAGGGCCTGGAGGATATAGAATCCGGTTTTGGCGGCGGAAATTATCCGCGATCGCTGTTCAGGTCTGTACGATTCGCCGATGAAGCTGCCGAGGGAATGAGAGAAGTATTCCAGGACAATGAACGGGATTCTGCCAGTCTCGTCACAGTCGATAATTTTTGCGACATGAGGATGGGAGATTTCCCCCATGACTTTTGCCTCTTCGACAAAAATCTGTCTAAGGCGTTCTTCTCCCGCCAGATCCGCCAAAAGCGAGCTTCTAGGGGCGAGGATCTTGAGGGCGACGATTCTGCCGGTCACCGGCGCCTTTCCCTTGTAGACCGTGCTCATCCCCCCTCGGCCAAGGAGACCGGTTATTTCATATCTGCCGATCATCTTCATGCTCAGGCCAACCTCTCGGCGTAGATCGCCGGAAAACCGCGGGCATAGATTTTATTCATCGTTTTTTTGATGTCATAGGGGATGAAGCGTATTTCCATCTCCCCTGTCAGGTCATCCCAGATCACATATTTGGCCCGGTTGCCGCCATCCCTTGGCTGACCGACGCTGCCGACATTGACGATGTATGCATTGCCTTTTTCCAGGGCTATCCGGCCTTCTGTCAGACGAGACCGCCGGATCTGCCCTTGCTGGTGGGTTATCAGCTGGAGATCGTGAGTATGACCGACAAAATAGAGGCTGGCCCGTGCTGCGGCAAAGAGTTCCTGAAGCTTGGCGTCAGATTGATTAAACAGATAGATAGACGCAGAATCGGGAGGATACCCATGTACGAACCAGGCGTCTTGCAGGTGGAGGGACAGCGGAAGATTGCCGCAATAGGCAAGGCTTTCCGTTGAGAGCAGCTGCTGGGTCATGACGCTGTTTTCCTTTGCCTGAAAATTCATCCGGTTCCTGGCCTTTTCAGAGAACAGTGCGGTTTCATGGTTGCCGAGCACGGTCTGGCATTGCAGATTGCGCACTCCCCGAACGACCTCGTCGGGATCAGGCCCATACCCCACCATATCGCCGAGACAGATCACCTCGTCCAGCGAGTGCCGCTCGATGTCGGATTTAACCGCATCAAATGCTTCAAGATTGCCATGAATGTCAGAGAGAATCCCTCGTCGCATATGTTGTCTGAGCCCGTCTGCTTTTTTTTTTCTTTCAGCCGTGAATGCCTCTGTGCCATTGCCTGATGTCTGTTATTGAATACATCGGTTTTCTCAAAATGGAAACGGACATTTTTTACTGTCCGGGAGGCGGTAAAAAATGCATACCCAGAGGGATTGGTGCTCACTCATCAGCAGGATCTGTCTTATACTCTTACGCAGCCCTCCTATTTTTGTCTTGCAAGTATATCGATAATGATCTAAGAAAAGTCCAATGTCAATGATAGGAAATACTCAACAGCAAAGAACTCAGAAATGCAAAATAAGCGGTCTTTTCAGGGCGATATCGGCCTGCTTTCGCCCGTTAATTTATTCCAGTTGATCGGCCTTGCTTCACTTTCAGGGCAGCTCGTTATCCGGAGCCGCAATGATACGGTGTATTTTATCTTCACCAAGGGAAAACTCAATTATGGTTTTTCCAAAGAAAGCCGTAAGAAAATAGGCCAAATCCTTCTTGAGTCGGAGCTCTTGACTGTAGAAGAGCTGGATATCTGCCTGGCGGATCAGAAGGCCTCGGTACGATGGAAAAAGCTTGGCTCGATTGCGGTGGAAAATGGTTATCTGCAACTATCTGAAATTACAGATCTTTTCTATTCACAGATTAAAGACATCCTCTTTGAGACGCTTACCTGGACGCAAGGGAGTTTTACCTTTGTCGATTCCTCACCGCTGACCGAGGGCGATATCGTCCTTGAGGAAAGTATCGATTCCCTGATTCTTCAATGTCTTCTTCTTTTTGATGAAACCGCATCCGAATGACCGCTTTCCATTGTTCCGGTATTCGGCAAGAGCCTGGAGCCGCAAGAGGCGAAGGTGTTGCTGAAGGCGAAATGGAGAATGGATAGGGCCTGATTTTCAGCCAATTCCGTATTCGTGATGGATCGTTTGAATCCTGACGGGGGGGATTGAAAAATTTTCAAAGAGCTGCAGACAGAGGATGAGCATGCGCCGCCTCTGTCTGCAGGGTCTTTTGCAATGTTCCAGCCGTATATTACTGGATTGCTGCGGGAGGGGAAGAGGCAATCGAGTCCATGGCCCTCTTGATCGTCGTGCGAATCTCATTGAGCTTGAACGGTTTGGCTATGAAGTCAAAAGCCCCCTTTGCCAGTGACTCCCGAGCCAGTTCCAGCGTGGCATAGCCTGTGATCAGGATCACCTTTGTCTGGCGGAACTTTTTCAGTACCTGGTCCAGCAGCTGGATCCCGTCAATATCGCCCATCCGGATGTCACTGATAATTATATCGAAGTGTTTTGCATCCAAACGATTGAGCGCGACCTCTGAATCAACGAAGGCCTCCACCGTATGTCCCTCCTTCTCCAGCAATGCCTTCAGTCGTTGACCGACGATGGGTTCATCATCTACTATGAGAATATCACAATATTTTTCCACAATTACCTCCTTGGCGCAATGCCTGATTTGTTACTGGATGGCCCTATCCCTGCCGCTGAGGTCACGCGGCCTCGGCTGTCTCTGCCGCCGGTTGCAGTCCCGGTTCTCTGACCACAAGGAGCGTCTGCTGGATCTTCCTCCTGCTGCGATACGCCTGAATAACCTTCAGTAAAATTACCAGGGCCCCCGTTATTCCGCTGGCAAAGAGGAAAAACTTGCTGCCCGAATTAAAGTAGACATCCCAGGCCGGATTCATATCGATAAGTCTAAGCTGCCGGAGATAAATAGGAACGGCAACAACCCGGCTGACCACGCAGAGGAGTATTATCAGACAGGTTACAATACGGATATACTTTTCATTGACGACCTTGACCCCATAGACTCCGAGATGAACGCCGATCAGAGAGCCGATATAGAGCAGCATGGTCAAGCGCAGATCCACAAATCCCTGCAGCGCGTAACTGATTGCTCCGTATCCTCCCATAAAGAGTGCAAGATAGAGTTCCGTCCCGGTTGCTACGGCAGTGGGGACTCCAAAGACATAGATCATGCAGGGGACTCCGATAAAGCCTCCCACGCCGATGGTACCTGCCAGATAGCCTGTCGCAATTCCAACGACCATAAGCACCCAAAGGCTGACTTTCGTGTCGGAAACGGGGAAATTAATCACGGGCGGGAGATTGAGTTTTGCAAAGAACTCGGCTATTTTCATCGAGGGGCCTGCGCCGTCTTGTCCTTTTTTGTTCGACTTCATGATGTCGCGAAGCATCGAAATGGCAACGACGGAAAGGATGGTGGCAAAGACCAGACTGATATACAGATTGGCGCCTGCCCCTTTGGGTGCCCCATGGCCTTCTTCCCCGCCTCCGCCGCCCATTTTGAACAGGAAGCTGTTGATCCATACGGCAACCTGCACTCCGCCGATTGCCGTGGCCAGCATGTAGATGGCGAGCTTATTGTCGACATTCCCTGCCGCTGCATGTTTTTTGGCTCCGACCATGGCCTTTCCGAATTTATGGGCGATATTGCTGGCAACGGCCGCAACGCCATCCACTCCCAGATTCATCATCCCCGGTGTCATGAAAAAAGCCCCGCCACTGCCGATGAACCCGCTCAGTATCCCGCCAATGAATCCCAGCAGGATGACCTGCAGGGCAATTGAGAGATCGATATTAATGTACGTGACCGATAATAACTCGTGCATGCGAACTACCTCCAGCGTCTTTGAATTAATCGATATTTATAATCTTCAATGCCAGCCCGGCCACTGTTCCCATGAGATAGGCGAGTAGGGGGATAAAAAGGAACATAACTATGGGTGACAGCCATTTATAGGTCTGATGCAGAGGGCCGCTCAGGAAACTGAACAGTTCAGGCTGATGCGTAAATACCCCTATAAAGAGAAAGACGACCAGAGCCAGGAATCCGGCCAGCTGTGCGCCCTGTTTTTTACTGAAAAGGAGGCGTGTCTTCATCTCGTCCGCCGTAACAACCGGAGCCTTGACTCGATCTCGTATATTTAAGGCCAGTTCCCTGGTCTGACGCGTTCTGGCCGAATGACCTTTGGACAGGAACATATCGCCTATAACCACAAGGGTGTACTGGGCGCTTCCCTGAATTCGCTCAAGAATGCTGGCGTACCCTCCGCAGACGGTGTGCTGACCGCCAAAACGCCCCTGGCTCAGAAGGTCCTCCTTGGTCCTGCTCAGGCCGCCGTCGTTGAAAATGGTCTGGGGATCGTCGTCTTCGACACCACCGTCGTAGGGCTGAATTTTTCTGCTGAAGGCTCTGTCCATGTCCGCGCCTGAAGCGGATGCGTTGCCTGCGTCCTCTCCGGGCGGGATCAGGCGCATGAGTTCGATTGCAGCCCCCCAGCGCTGGGCAAGTTGGGTAATCTGCTGGTAGTTTTCCGCATTGGGGTCAAAGCGTTCCTGGATCCAGAGGATATTGGTCTCAGCCATGGTGCACTGAATTTCACGGCATCCGTCCAGCTCGGCGAGAACTGCGGGAATATTTTCCCGGAACTGCTCCTGCTGCGGCGGGTATGTTACCGTGATTACGCCGTTGTCTGTCTGGACCTGAAGGTCTGCCTCTGCGGTTCGGTCATCAAGGGCCAATCGAAGTTTGGCCTGGGCGGACAGAGAGAGATTTTCGATCATTCGGGTACTGGCGGCGGTCGGCTGGAATTCAGGCATCTCGGCCATTCGGGACAGTATGTCGGCGGCGTTGGATAGTCCGATATTTTCCAGATTGAAAACTGCGTCGAAATTTTTGGGATCGCGACTGTCGACTCCATGCATGAAACGCAGCCATCTGTTGAAATCGTCATCAATCTCCTTGAGATAGCCGACGGCCTTATCCGGAGTCAGGCCCAGTGACTGGGCCGTTCGGTCAATTCTGATCTCCTGCGGTGTCGACAGGCCCACCCGGAGGCGGTGGCTTACGCCCGGCAGCAGCAGATGTCCGCCGCGCCCGTAATAAATAAAACTGCCCTCGCGGGCCTTTTCACACAGGGTGGCGGTCAGAAATGCAAGATACAGGTCCTTTTCACGCGCAAGTTTCTCGGACTGATGCGGGGTCTTAATCATAGCGACTTCAAGCCGACCGATCTTAATGCCCTGTTCACGCGCCCTGTCGACCAGCTCCTCCCGGCTCAGCACAGGCCAGTTGGTCTTCTTGGCCATGATTTCCGCCAACTCCTTCCGGCCGCTTTGAAACAAACTTGAGATCATTACAATTGCCATGTGATACACCTTCCTTATAGGTAACTAATATGATCCTTCTCTTTAACTTGGACGATCCGGCAAGGAAGATGAGGCTTCAATTGCAGCATGAAACTTTCACATTCTTCGTCATCAACGCCCAAAACCAATAAAGTAATACCCTCAGATTTGACCAGTGAAGTGATTTCCTTCACGATATCGCCAACCGCGATCAGATGGGTCACGTTCAACCCCGCCAGGCGCGCGCTGTTTATCAGATCGTGAAGAGCCTCCTCCAACCAGATGGAATGCGGCTCCTGCTTTTCCCTTCCTTCGGACTGCTGTACAATGAATACCTTGGTTGTAATACGTTCGGCCAGGGACAGGGTATAATGCACGCCCTTGAGGTCCTTGGTGGATATACCGACTAGAACGAGAATTTTCTGTTGATGCATCTTCTCCTCTCTTGGTTTCATAAAACTTGCGCCCTGATATACAAGTATTGTGCCATTTTAGTTTTCATGAATTATCAATGTCTTACGCTGATTTTTCTGATTTGTCGTGTAGGGAGAGGTTTCAAACTGAGACATGCTGTCTTTTTCAGAGTCGCTTGCTGCTAAAAAAAAATTAATATATCAACATGTTATTCTTTTCGTTTCAGTGTGAAACTTTTTTTGGGGAAATTGCAGGGGTGCGGCGTTGAGGGAAATAATCGATGTTCCAACCGATTATTTTTTGAAAAAGCGAAAGGCCGGAGATTGTTTAGCCCTGTGTTCTCCAGCTGGATTTTCGAAGAGTGGAGTGCCTTCTTGTTGGTCCATGATCAATACAAATCCGGTTTCCTTAGTGAAGCCGAATTGTTATGAGATACCGTAGCGTTTCATCTTGCGCCAGAGCGAGGTCCTGGGAAGTCCGAGGATATCCGCAGCGACGTTTTTACGATGATTGGTCTTGACCAGAACCTCCTGGATATAGCACTTTTCCTTTTCTTCCAGGGAGAGCCAGGATTGGGTGTCGATGGCACTGATGGAGAGTTCGCGCAGGTCGGACGGGAGATCGCCTGCGGAAATCTCGGACTCGTCGGAGAGGGCGACTGCCCGCTCGATGATGTTTTCCAGTTCCCGGACGTTTCCCGGAAAGGGGTAATGGGTCAGGATATCCTGAACTTCCGCGGAGACGCGAGTGACATCTCTGCCGAAGGCTTTGCTGTATTTGGAGAGAAAATGACGGATCAGCAGGGGGATGTCATCCGGTCTGGTGCGCAGCGGGGGCAGGTTGAGCAGGACCACGTTGAGCCGATAAAAAAGATCCTCTCTGAATGAACCGGTCTTGACCAGACCTTTGAGATCCTGGTTGCTGGCGGCGATCAGCCGGACATCCACGGGGATCGGCTTGATCCCGCCGACCCGCAGGAGGAAACGTTCTTCGACGAAACGCAGCAGCTTGACCTGCATGCTGGCAGGCATCTCGCTGATTTCGTCAAGAAATATGGTGCCCTTGTTTGCTGCTTCCAGCAGTCCTACTTTTGTCTCGTCTGCCCCGGTGAAGGCGCCCTTTTCGTGGCCGAAAAGCTCGTTGGCGATCAGCTCTTCCGAAAAACCGCCGCAGTTGAAAGAGACGAAGGGCTGGCTGCGACGCGGACTGCGCTGATGCAGCGCCTGGGCCACCATCTCCTTGCCTGTTCCGCTTTCTCCATAGATCAGGACATTGCAGTCCAGAGGTCCGACCTTGTCGATCAGCTGAAAGACCTCGAACATGACCTTGCTGTTGCTGATGATCTCAGCCGGGCGCTTCTGCGAGAAGAGCGCCTCCTTCAAGGCCTGCTTCTCCCGGACCAGCAGCACCTTGTCCAGTGCCCGTTTGACTAAGACCCGAAGTTCGGCAAATCTGACGGGCTTTGTTACATAATGAAACGCGCCGGCACGGATCGCATCGATGGCGGTATCGACGGAACTGTAGGCCGTAATCAGGATAACTTCGCTTTGAGGAGAGCGTTTGCGGACGAACTTCAGGACATCGAGGCCGTTAATTCCGGGGAGATTCAGATCGCAGAGGACCAGGTCGAACCGGAACTCTTCCAGTCTCTTGATGACCGACTCGCCATTGTGAAAGGTTTCAATGGTGTACGGTTCCTTGGAAAGACACCGTTTGACTTCCCGGCAGACGAGGGGCTCATCATCGACAATGGCTATACGGAAACGGTCCATTTCTCATCCTTCAATAATAACATTTTTGGTTTTAGGCAGATAGAGCGTAAAACAGGCCCCATGGCCCGGCTGGCTTTCCACCTTCATCCGGCCTCCATTCTTCTTGATGATATTGTAGCTCACCGAAAGTCCGAGGCCGGTGCCGATCCCCTCTTTCTTGGTGGTGAAAAAGGGGTCGAATATCTGATCGATACTCTCGGGAGGGATACCGGGGCCGTTATCAATCACATCAATCCGGCACTCATTCTTCTGCTCGGAGGCCCCGATGACGACCCGGAGCTCTCCGCCTCCGGACATGGCATGGATACTGTTCATGAAGAGATTGAGCAGGACCTGCTGCAATCCGCCCTTGTCGAAATAGATGTCAGGCTGGGTAATCTCGATTTCCCGGGTGAACCGCACCTTATGGAGATTCATCTCATTATGCAGGAGGCTGGCGGTCTTGTCCACCACGGACACCAGATCCACCGCCCCCAGAACCGGCTTGCTGGCCCGGGAAAATTCCAGAAGATTCTTGACGATCTCGCTGGTCCGGTCCGCCTGCTCCAGGGCCTCCTTGTAGGTCTGTGTCCGCTCTTCGCTGGTCATGGTTTCCCCATCCTCAATCAGGGATTCGAGGATCAGCGAGATATTGTTTACCGGGTTGTTGATTTCATGGGCAATACCGGCTGTCAGGGTTCCGATGGAGGCGATCTTGCGGGATTGGACCAGCTGCTCCTGCCGCTTTTCCAGTTCGGCCATCATCCGGTTGAGAGCATTGACCAGGGCATGGATTTCGTTTCCTGCATCACCGTAGGGTGTGATCCGTTGAAAAGCCCCCTGGGCCACGGCCTCCGATTCCCGGGTGATGCGGGCAAGGGGACGGATCACCTTTTCGACGATCAGCAGGATAACGAAGACCAGCAGGACTAGAAGACTCATCAGGCTTATCAGCGGCATCGGGATCATCTGTTTGAGAAGGCGGTCGGAATCCCGCTTTTCGGCAACGACGAATTGATCGGCCAGGGATAATAAATTTTGCCCGACACCGCGGACTTGCGATTGAATGTCGGTACAACCGTCAGCATCGCATTCCTTCTGATGCAGTTTCAGCATCAAGGCCGTGTAGTGCTCCACGTCCTTGATGAAGTGATCGTAATTTTCCCGGCCGATAACCGATATCAGGCTGTCCTGTTCCCGTTTCAGCGTCATGACCAGCCGGTTGGTGTAGGTCGCATTTTCTTCAAAATTGAATTCCTGGCGATAGAGAAAATAGTTTTTTTCATACCGTCTCATTTCCAAAATGGTGCTGTTCAAATCCCCCGCCAGTTCAAAAAACGATAAAGATCCTGAAAGTTTGTTGAAATTATGATAATTAACGGCGATGATAACCGCCATGAAAAGAAAACATCCTGAAAACGCCATCATAATTTGAGCGCGAATTGTACTGGGGATAAATTTCATATCGGGGTCGTGTTTTGTTGCTCCCCTGGGATGCGTACGTGCCGGAAGAGTCCTAGGGAGAGATAGGGTCCCGGCTGTGGCCACAGTATCCGGTGCGGGTGTTTCAGAGGCCTCAATGGTTTCGATCATAGATGCTTCCTGTCGATTTTTCAAGAGAATAAGGGCCTCGGACCGAGAGGAATATTCTGGAAGAAGAGAGAATTGCGTAGGCATTTCAAAAGGAATGCCGCAGGTTGGAATTTCTCATTGCTATTCTTGTGAAAATGCTGTCCTTTGACAAAAAATTCAGAACTCTTTGAAAAAGCAGCCTGAACAAATGGAAAACAATGAATCGGGAGGAGATTTAGATGCTTAGATTTTTTAAAGATATGTCAATCAGGGCGAAAATATCAGGCTTTGTCATTCCCTCAACTCTCGCCTTTGGTCTCATAATGACGATTTTATCTTTATATGTTTTAAATGACTATAAAAATACACTGATACAAGATTTTTCCCAGGCCCTGGAAAAATCGCAGCAGGAGGTCAAACAGGGTGCAGCGGGCAACAATACGGAGACGGTTTTGCGGGATATCGCAACCAAGGCCGATGAAAAAATCCACGATATCGCCCTGCTCTTAATTTCCATCGTTGTCGTGGTGATCATTCTGGCTGCCATCGGCGCCCTGCTTATTTCCAGTTTCATCGGCAGGCCCGTCCAGAAGATGGCTCAGCGGCTGGAGAATATCAGTTCGGGAGATGCGGACCTTACCCAGAGGCTTGCGGTAACAGGGAACGATGAGATCGGAAAGGTCTCGCGGTATTTCAATGCCTTTCTGGGAAATCTTCAGGGGATCATTAAAACGCTGCAGAACGATGCGGATACGCTCCATGCCTCTGTTACATCCATTCATGGACTGATTGTAAGGATCCAGGAAAAGGCGTCTTCAACAAAAACCATATCCGCAACCGTCTTCCGGTCAGCTGGCTATATGAGCGCGGATATGAAGGAAATTTCCATGGTCATGGAAGAATCCACAGAAAACATTCAGTCGGTGGCCATGGCCATTGAAGACCTGAACACCACCGTTACAGAGATCTCGGAGACTTCGGGACGGGCGCATCTGAATACCGAGAACACCAAGAAAAAAATGGAGCAGCTGGAAGAAGAGGTGACCGAACTGGGACAGGCGGGAGAAGATATCAGCAAGGTCACGGAGACCATAACGGCGATCTCGGATCAAGTGAATCTTCTGGCTCTGAACGCCACGATAGAGGCCGCCAGGGCGGGAGATGCGGGGAAGGGGTTTGCGGTGGTTGCCAACGAAATCAAGGAGCTTGCAAAACAGACTGCCAGCGCGGCAACGGAAATCCAGACCCGCATCGATCACGTCCAGACTGTGACGAATAATACCATTACCGGGATTAAGGAGGCCGCGGAGATTGTCTCGCAGAACAGCGACGTCGTCTCCACAATCGCCAGTGCCGTTGAAGAGCAGTCGGCCACCGTCAATGAGATTGCCAAGTCGCTTTCCGCTGCTTCGGAAAAACTGGGCTATTCCAATGATAAGGTCTCCAAGGCCTCCATCTATGCCGATGAGATGGCTACGATGGCCAATACCGTTACCGAGGCGGCAGTCGAAGTCGACGAGGCCATAAACGCTATTTCCGAAACATCGGAAATGATACGGACCCTGGCCGATAATTCAGCCAGGACAAGCCAGCAGTTTCGCACCTGAGATGCGAAACGTTCTCCACCTGGCAGGCTTGGGCCGAAGAGAGGGTTTTTTGGAGACCGGCGCTGCACGGGCCGGAGTCTCTGCAGGTCACCGTAAAAAATTCGAATTTTCACGGTGACCTGCCGTGTTTTTTGTGGGCTTTGGCAAAGTTGATGATCACAGACAATAAGGGGCAGGGAGTTCTTCACAAGGCATTTGTTCTGGGCGTTTTGTTGAAAGGTCTCAATGCTGTTCTTCAGATAACGGGAGGCTGCGTCCTTCTTCTTGTCCCGCCGGTGAAAATCCTCAACTGTCTGACCCGGTTGATGCCGGGGGGATACCTCCTGGATCCTGACAGTCTTCCTGTCAAGATCCTCCTTGATTTCAGGAGCTATTGCGCCACGGCGACAGAGGGACCGCTCTTCCTTGCCGTGTATCTGCTCTCGCACGGGGTGATGAAGGGTATTGTGATCGCCTTCCTGTTGCGAGGCCTGCGCTGGGCTTATCCGGCAATGGGCCTCTTGCTGATACTGTTCATTCTGTATCAGATCTACCGGTATAGCTTCACGCATTCGGTCTGGCTTATTTGGCTTACGGTTTTTGACCTCGTCCTTCTCTTTTTGACCTGGATGGAATACAGGCATATGCGGGGACCCCGTTCCGGGTGAGGGACCCCCTGCGGCTCCTGCCTGGCAGAGAGCGCAGAGACAGGAATGTGTGGAAAAGATTTTTTTATGATATCAGAAAGGTGCAGTCGTATGAAACAGGTAAAAATTATTCTTGGCGGTGTAATGATCCTCCTTCTTGCAATCCTGGCTGTCTGGCTTTTCAGCAGCCGTCCGGAGCGGGGCGCCACAGGCGCGGTCAGTACGAATTTTCGCTTTTTCGGACCTAATGACAAGATCGTGATCGACGGTTTTGACGATCCGAAAGTCCAGGGAGTAGCCTGCCATATCTCCAGGGCGCAGACAGGGGGGATTAAAGGCCAGCTTGGCATTGCGGAGGACACCAGCGATGCCAGCATTGCCTGCCGCCAGATTGGTCCTATCAAGATCCTTGGCGATCTGAAGGATGGGGAGAGCGTTTTCGATGAGCAACGCAGCCTGGTGTTCAAGCGGTTGCATGTCGTCCGGTTCTTTGACCGTCAGCGCAATGTGCTCGTGTATGTGTCTTATAGCGACCGGCTCATTGCCGGGAGTCCGAATAACAGCATCAGTTCGGTGCCAATAATGGGATGGCGGGCCCCTTGAATTTTTCGCATGCCTTGATCTCAAACGAAAATTCTAATTTTTCAAGGGACCCTTTTGAGACTCGCGGGGGATTTCTAGAAATCCGTTGCGGCTCCGTTGCGGGCCTGCTCTGCCTGAAAGGCTTTTAACGGCTCTTCCAGTTTTGTGGAACTTATTTTGAGGCTTCCTTGTTCGGAGGATCCCTTGCGGGAGAGGACTATGCTTGAGACCTCTCCCTTCCAATAGAAACGTTCCTCTTCGGCGCTCCCGTCGTTTATTCCCTTTCCGAATTTTTCAAAGGCCGCTGCTTTCAGGGCATCAAAATCCTGATTTCCCGCTGTGCGTATCTCCACGCCGGACAGTTTGCCGTCCCAGAAGAGATAGGTGATGGAGACGAGCCTGGCGCCGCCGATTCGCATTTTGTCGCCGCCGATGCTGCATACCACCGTTTTGTTCTCTTGATCTTCCTGCAGGACATTCAAAGCCTTCGTCTTTTGGGCGTCTTCCAGCAATGTGCCCCATTTCATGCCCCGAAAGCCATCGATTTCGGGGCCGGCAGCCGTGATAACCGACGATAAACAGCAGACGAATGCAACAATGACCGCCATGAATGTGCGTTTTCCCATACGATTTCCCCTGAATGGCTGTGTTGAATGAGAGTGTTCCGGCCACGCCGGATCATCAGATGATGCATTGCTGCTGTAGATCTACCAGAGTTCCCCTGATTTGTTTACTGGTTTTGTTATCAATGCGCGAGTCTGGCCTCAATATCTCTTGCGGTGGAAGGCCGTGCAGAGATTTCGCTGCGGCTGTGACCGGATTGCGGAATTTCGGGGCGGTCTTTTTTCAGTCCTGCCGGATTTCATGGATAGCGAATTCGTCCTTGGGCTCAAAGAGCCGAAGGACCTTATCCTGTAATCCATGAGCAGGAAGATAGGGGGTGAGGTCCGGGTTCGACATCAGATACATCCGCCCGCCCGCTTTCAGATGGGCGGGGAGCGCCGACAAGACTTCCCGCAGGAGACTGCCTCCCGGATCAAAGCGATTGCGATCTTTTATCAAGGTCTGGCCGGTTGCCAGAGGGGCCTCGAAGAGAATTGCGTCGTAGGCCTTTTGCACACCTTTCAGGCCATCGCTGATCCAGGCATTGACCAGATGATCGGTCCCTGTCCGTTTGCAGGCTGCCCTGGTGTTGGCAACTGCCAGCGGGTTGATGTCGGTGGCATCCACCCTGATCTCGTATTGCATGGCCACGCAGACTGCCTCAAGACCTGCGCCCGTCCCCAGAATCAGGACGTCCTTGCAGTCTGAAAGCCTGGGAAGCACTTCCTCCAGCATATTCTGCTCGTAGATGTTGTTGTAAAAATACACCGTCGGAAAAAGCGGGATAGGGCATATCCGGCCGCGTTTGTCCAGGAACAGGTCGGTGACGATTTTACTGTCAGGCGCAGTGTCCCAGAGTATCCTGCAGTCCATCTGACCCACCAGGTCGGCATCCACCCACGACGATTCCAGCGCCGCAAGGAGTGCGTCCGCCTTCATGGAAAAGAATTCCTGCACCGCCTTCCTGATGGCAAGGCGGGTCCCTTCTCCCTGTCCATAGGCATCAAGCAGAAGCGTTGAATGACAGAAAAACGACTGGGGCTCTCCTTTCAGAAAGACAAGCGAGATAGGAAATACGCGTCCCTGATTCCGATAGGCAAGAAGAATGGCCTTATTCCCGGAGGCTTCGAATACGGCTGCCGCCCCTGGATCCAGCGGGATCACGAGGAAACTGTCGGCGATACGCAGATTGTCTGCGGGGAGCTTGAGATTGAGTGAATCCAGGAAAAGTTGGAGATCTTTTTCCTGTGTCCGAAAATATAAGGGGTGGTCGTACATGCAATGGCCTCATTTCTGGGAGATTTCTGTTCTGGCGCGTTTATGCCCGGCGGTCCGGCGGCGAGCTGTCCAATGGATGAAGGAGAGGACCGGCTCTTACTCTGTATCGACCGCCCTGCAAGGATCTTAAGGGGCTTTGGTGTATTGATGCGGCCGAAGGCGCTGATCGAGTAACTGTCCTGGAAGACGGGTTGATGAATTTCCCCGTATGTTCAATTCTCCTTATCGCGAATGTGGCAGGGGGATTGCGCGTAAAAGCCTGACTTACTGTAGGTTTATCTGTCCTCTTGGGGAAAAATGAAGTTGTAAAAATTGAAATTAATAGTAAAAATAGAGCATCCGTTCAGGTCTGTGCGGTGGGGGTCTGATCCCCGGAAAATATCGCGCAGCCGATCGGGGGAAAGAGGGATTCTGAGGGGAAAGGGCGTGATTTCCTCGTCGAAATTCATGAGCGTAGGCGTTTTCTCCTCAAACAACACCCGTGTCAGGCCGGATATGATCAACAAGGAAAATGTCTACAGGCAAATCATTCAGTCCGGAAACCTTCCGACACTGCCTGAAATCCTCTTCAAGCTGCTTGAAGCCTGCGATCGCACCGAACCTCCGCAATCGGAGATAGCGGCCATCATCAGCAGGGACCCTGCCTTGACATACAGGGTTCTCCAGCGCGTCAACCCTTCTTCCGTCGCCTGCAGTTCTTTTGCGGGCATCGAGGCGGCCGTGGCCACTCTCGGGATCGACAGCATAAAAAGTATTGCGCTCACCGCCTCCGTTCATCAGATATTCGCTCAAAAAGAGTGCAGACAAGGCCAGTTTAAGCTTCATTCCTTCTGGCTGAATTCACTGCTTTGCGCCACCCTTGCCAGAAACATAGCGAAGAAGACCGGATTCGAGAGCCTGGATGAAGCCTATCTGTCAGGGCTTCTGCACGACATCGGACGGCTGGTGTTAGTGGCAACCTTTCCCAAGGAGCATGAGTGGTTCCTGCTTGAGACCGAGAATATTCAGAACGAACTCTGGGCTGAAACGCGACTGATCGGAATAACGCACTGTGATGCCGGTGCATGGCTGATCGATACCTGGAAGTTGAATTCACTGACGGCGGATGCCGTGCGGTTCCATCATGGTCCCCTAGAGCGGATACGGGATGCATTTCCCCTCGTCAAGATCGTCTATCTTGCCAATCTGCTGAGGGAAAACAGCCAGGATCATCGGCGGAACTGCGAGGAGGGAGAACTCCTGCTGGGATTGGGCGCCGCCGACCTTCAGGAGATTGCCGATCAGGCGGGCGATGAGGTGCTGCGTATTGCCGGGAGCCTGAACATTTTCATCGACTCGACGCATTTCAAGGGGGATATTTCCGGGAAATCTTCCGGTCAGAGGGACGGCCTTGCGGTCCCTGCCGCAAAGGACATTCCCGCCCAGCTCTCGCTCTGCGAAGAAACGGATACGGGCAGCAGTTCAGAGGTCCAGACTGTTCTTGCCGATCGGGTTAAAAGCAGTACTATTTTGTCCGGAATCCTTGAGGATCTTGTCCATGCGAGCGACAGCGAGGCCGTGATTTCGATCTTCGAGCAGTCGATGAACATCCTCTTCAACCTGACCAAGGTCCTCTTTTTCCTGCCGGACAAGGAGGGACGGCTCAGGGGGTGCTCGTCGGCCGCCAGCAGTCTCCGGCATCTGAGCCAGGGACTCATCCTGCCGGTGTTGAAGAGCTCCAGTCTGATCGTGAAGGCCTATTGCGAGACGCAATCGCTGTCACTGACCGCGGAAAACACGCGGGATAACCTTGCAGACGGGCAGGTGCTCAGGGCGTTGCGGTGCGGGACGGTTTTACTGGTCCCTCTGGCGGCTGATAAACGGCCTGCTGGGGTTGTCCTGCTGGGGATCCCGGATTCGGTTGCACCTCTCTCCGAGAGCGACAGCAGGCTGATCCGGATGATAGCACAGCAGGTTGGACTCTGCCTCTACCTGGAAGAGGTGAAACTCCAAAAGGCCGGAGAAGCGGAGGCAGACAGGATGGCATCCCTGTCGATGATGGCGCGGAAATTTGCTCATGAGATTAATAATCCGTTGGGGATTGTAACAAATTGCCTGACGACATTGGGCCTCAAACTCGCCAGGGAAAATGAGATTCAGGAAGAGTTGCGGATAATCGGAGAAGAAATCAGCCGGATATCCTCTATGGTCAACAATATGGATTTCTTTTCCAATACCTCCTTGACCCGGCTTGAGTTGACCGATGTCAATGCAGTTATTGAGGACATACTCCATATCGTCAAAATCCCCTTGTTTACAGAATTGGGGATGGAAATCAGTTTCCGGCCGGAAACCGCGCTGCCGTATATTGTAACATCCGCAGATTCTCTGAAACAGATCATGCTCAACCTGTTGAAAAATGCCTCGGAGGCAATGGTCAAGGGCGACATGGTCGAGATCAGAACCGGAATTTTCAACCAGACTGCGCGCGAAGGTGACAGATCCCAAGGCGGCGGGATTGAAATCACCGTTGAGGATACGGGGCCCGGTTTGCCTGAATCTGTTATGAAAAGTCTGTATAAACCGTTTGTTACCACAAAAAAACGTGGTCATTCCGGGCTTGGCCTGTCCATCGTGTATAAAGCCGTCAAGGATCTGGGCGGCACTGTCTCCTGTGCCAGTATTCCAGATGAAGGAACAAGATTTTCGATCTATCTTCCCTTGGAAAAGAATGATTTAAGTGAGTAGAGAAGGAGAATCGCTTCCCATGCCGAATATTCTTCTGGTTGATGACGAAGAACGGTTTCTTACCAGTCTGCACGCTATCCTCAAATTTTATAATTATGAGTGCAGCGAGGCATTCAATGGATCCGACGCGATCCGGCTGCTGAAGGAAAAAAACTTTGAGCTGGCCTTGCTCGACATGCAGCTTCCCGATATGTCGGGCTGCGATATCCTTGATTTCATAAAGACTTCCTGCATGAAGACCTGCGTCGTGATGTTGACGGGCGTCAGTACGGTGCAGATCGCGGTCCAGGCTATGAAACAGGGAGCCTATGATTTTTTAAACAAACCAATCGATCACGGGCTTTTAATAAAAACAATTGAAAAGGCTCTGCAGCATCAGAAGCTCACCTGTGAACTTGAGGTCAGCGAAAAGAGGTTTCAGGTCCTGGCCGAGGCCGCCTGGGAAGGAATAGTCATTCATGAAAACGGCGGACTCCTTGAAGCCAACCGGCAATTTTACTCAATGTTCGGCTATGAGGAACATGAACTGGGCCAAGGCCGGTTTTTAGAGAAAGTTCTTGCTCCAGGCTCCCTGAAGAGAGTCAATCAGTATATTGAGGAAAATTTTTTCGGGAGTTGTGAAGTTACTGGGAAAAGAAAAGACGGGACAGAGTTTCCTCTTGAGACCAACATTCATCCCATCACTTTCCAGGGCAGACCGGCTCGTGTCTGCGCCATCAGGGATATTTCGGAGCGGGTCAGGGCTGAAGAAGAAAAGCTTGCCCTGCATAAAAGACTTGTTAAAGATAATAATCTCAGGTCGTTGGGGCAAATGGCAGGTTGCGTTGCCCATGATCTCAACAACATTCTGTCCGGTGTTGTCAGTTATCCCGATCTGCTTCTGGCCCAGATGCACGAATCGGATCAATTTTATGCGAAGATCAGGAAAATTCAGGAGGCCGGCAAGCGGGCCGCTGCGGTTGTTGCCGATCTGGTCATGCTTGCCCGGGGCGGATCGGCCCTTACAACTGTCGAAAATATTAATGATATCATCCTCAGCCACCTGAGCTCGATCGAACATAGCGGACGAATGACGAATTATCCTGAAGCTGTCATTCAGACCGACCTGCAGCCGGACCTGCACAACACATACTGTTCGCATCTGCATATCCAGAAAATCCTTTTAAATCTTATCGGTAACGCCCTTGAGGCCATGCAGGGGAAGGGCGTGGTCCGAATAGCCACCCAAAACTGCAGATGCGTCAATCCACTCACAGAAAATTTTGTTGCAGAGCAGGCAGGCTCGTACATCAAGATGTCTATTGCCGATAACGGACCCGGAATACCGCCGAAGTATATTGAGCACATCTTTGAGCCTTTCTACACTACAAAAATCATGGGGAAGAGTGGTACAGGCCTCGGTCTTGCCATTGTCTGGAATGCCGTTCAGGATCATAACGGCTGGATAGAGGTCAAAGACAATAAGCCCGGAGCCCTTTTCGAGATTTACCTGCCGGCCACCATCGAGAAGACGTATTCGATAGATACTATCGGCGCTGATCGTCTGCTGCATGGCAATGGCGAGAGAATCCTGCTTATAGACGACGAGCCGGAGCAGAATGAAATTATGGAAAAGCTGATAACCAGCCTTGGATATACGGCCTCTTCGGCAACAAGCGGCGAAGAGGGGCTGGCCTTTTTACAGGAGCAGGATGCCGATCTGATCCTGCTGGATATGATCATGGGGGATGGGCTTAACGGGCGTGAGACGTATGAGCGTATTTTGCAGATCCGGCCAAAGCAGAAGGTCATCATCATCAGCGGCTACTCGAAAAACGAGGATGTCCTGAGGGCAAAGGCGCTGGGCGTGTCGCAGTTTCTGGAAAAGCCGGTAACCCTTCTGAAATTAAGCCGGGCGATCAAGCTGTCTCTTGGATGATTTTTCAGCCTGCCTGCTGTTTCCAGGGACTGCATACTCTTTGAGGTCAGGCAACAGCTTGACAATATAAACTTGCAGTGATACATAAGGCTCAGGTTTAATCAGGCTTTTCTCTATTTTCCTTTTCTCATTCATGGAGGAATCAATGCGTAACATCCACTATCATTCAGGCATGATCGCGTCTCTTTGCGCGGCGCTTATTTTTATTTCAGGGCAGATGTGCACCACAGTCTTCGCTGCGGCTCAGGAGGCGAAAATCGGTCTGTCCCTGAGCATGACAGGCGGGGCTGCCGCCTATGGAGCAACGCAAAAGAGGGGGGCGGAGCTTGCAGTGGACGAAATTAATGCGGCTGCAGGAGCCAATGGGACAAAGATCGTTCCTGTTTTTGAGGACGATGCCAGCCAGCCGCAACAGGGGATCACCGTTTTCAATAAACTGATCAATGGCGACAAGGTCGCTCTGATAATCGGCCCGACCCTCAGCAATACGGCCCAGGTGACCGATCGAATTGCGCAGCAGGCGGGGGTTCCGGTCCTGGCCATCAGCAATACCGCCAAAGGGATCACCGAAATCGGCGACTGTATCTTTCGGGATTCCTTGACGGAAATGGTCGTCATCCCGTACACCATGAAGATCGCCAAAGAGAAATTGGGCGTGCATAAGGTGGCGGTTTTCTATGGCAATGACGATGCTTTTACCAAGGGCGGTTATGATGCCTTCAAGAAGGCCCTGGCCGATGCCCATATCGAAATAGTGACCGAGCAGACCTTTGCCAAGGGGGATAGGGACTTTTCACCGCAACTGACGCAGATCAAAGGGAAAAATCCCGATGCGATTGTCGTCTCCGCCCTGGTGGAGGAGGCCTCGGGGATCGTAAACCAGGCCCGGCAGCTAGACGTTCCGGCCAGCATGCCGATCATTGGCGGCAATGGTTTCAACTCGCCTGCGCTTCTGGCAAACGCCGGGGACGCCGCCGAGGGTGTTATGATGGGCGCCGCCTGGAATGCCTCATCGACCCTGCCGTTGAACAAAAAATTTGTTGAGGCCTTTACCGCCCGGTTCAAGAGCCCGCCCGATCAGTTTGCCGCCCAGGCCTACGCCGGGGTCTATATCGCCTATGAGGCCATCAAAAAGGCAGGAACAACAACGGATCATGCAGCTATTCGAAAGGCTATGAGCGAGATCAAGGACTTGGATACGGTGCTTGGAAAATTCTCCTTTACTCCTGAACGCGACGCAGAGCATACCCCTGTCGTTCAGATTGTCAAAGGCGGAAAATTCGCGGTGTTCGGCGAATAAGCAAAGCAAGAGGACTGGTATTATCCGATGGATCTTCTGGCTCAACAATTAATTAACGGCCTTTTTATAGGCAGTGTGTACGGGCTTTTTGCGGTGGGCTATACGCTGGTCTTCGGGGTGCTCGACATGCTGAATCTGGCTCATGCCGCTGTCTTCACACTGGGCGGTCTTATAGCCCTCTGGCTGGTTGAGACCGCAGGCCTTTCTCTCTGGCTGGCCTTCCCCGGTGCCGTGCTGGCCTGTGGTGTCCTTGGACTCATTCTGGACAGGGTTGCCTTTGCCCCTCTGCGGCGGCGGGCCGATTCCAACTTTTCCGGACTAATTTCAAGCATTGCCATGGCCATAATCTTTGAGAGTGCAGCACTTGGACTCTTCGGGGCACGCACCGTACGCTTTCCCGTCCATACCCTTTCCGTGCATATCTGGCGCTGGGGAGGAATCTCCATTACCTCCCTGCAGGTGGAAATCGTTGCAGTGGCCATCTTTCTGATGGTCGTCCTGACCCAGTTTTTAAACCGGGCGCGGGCGGGAAAGGCCATCCGCGCCGTTGCAGAAAACGACCTCACCGCCAGACTTCTCGGCATTCATGTGGATGGCATCATTGCCTTCACCTTTTTCATCTCTTCCGCTCTTGGCGGAGCTGCCGGGATCCTCTTCGGCCTGTATTTCGATTCTCTTTCTCCCGATATGGGGCGATCCATCGAGCTGAAGGGGCTGGCCGTCATCATCCTGGGCGGCATGGGGAGTATCCCCGGCGCCATTATCGGCGGGCTGGCCTTTGGTCTCAGCGAAGTGCTGACCGTGGCCATCACCGGAACGTCAAACCTGAGGGATGCTGTAGCCTTTACTGTCCTCTTTGCTGTCTTGATTCTGCGCCCCGCAGGAATTTTCGGGCGGAAGAAGATGCGGGAGGCGTGATCTCGTGGATGCCTTGAATCAATTTTTTGCCATCTACGGCAGCCTCGTCAATTTTATGGGCATCAACGCCCTGCTGGCCCTGAGTCTCTATCTGACCCTGTCGGCGGGGCAGTTGTCGCTGGGCAGCGCCGCCTTTGCAGCCATCGGCGGCTACACGGCAGGAATCCTGACCATGAAGTTCGGAGTCCCCTTTCTCCTCTCCATTGCCGCAGGCTCCATTTTTTCGGGGATGGTGGGGCTGGTTATCGGGCTTCCGGTGCTGAGATTGCGGGGAGTGTTTCTGGCCATTGCCACCCTGAGTTTCGGGGAGGTTGTCCGCATTGTCGTCCTGAATCTGGATATCACCGGCGGTGCGCAGGGGCTTGTGGGGATACCCAATTTTACCACAACCTGGGGGATTTATCTGACCCTGGCCGTGGCCGGATACGGCATCGCCAGGTTGCGCCATTCCAGAGCAGGCTGGTGCTTTGAAAGCATCAGGGAGGATGAGACGGCTGCCTCGGCCATGGGCATCAACACCACATACTATAAAACCCTGGCCTTCACTCTGGGAGCCATTCTGGCGGGATTGGCAGGGGGCCTCTATGCCCATCTCAATTACATCATCACACCCAGGGAATTTGGCTTTTCCTTTGCCGTTGATCTGCTTATTTATAATATCGTCGGTGGGATACGGATCTGGTACGGTCCGGTGCTCGGGGCCTTTCTGCTCACGGCCCTGCCCGAGATTCTGCGGGGAACCGGTGTGGCTGCAGGTCCCATGCGCATGGCTGCAAACGGCCTGATCCTTCTGCTGGTGATCCTCTTTTTGCCCAACGGCCTGGTTTCGATTTTTACAAGAAACAGAAAACCGCCGGCAGGGATCTCGCCTGTTTCCGTGGCGGAGGAGGTCTAACATGCTACTGCAGGTCAAGGATGTCACCCGAACCTTCGGCGGCGTGAGGGCTCTTGATGGTGTTTCCCTCGATGTCGAGAAAGGCGGTGTTCATGGGCTGATCGGCCCCAACGGGGCAGGAAAGACAACGCTTATCAACGTCTTGAGCGGCATTACCGCCCCTTCCTCCGGCACGGTGATGCTGGACGGAATTGCCGTTCATGGTCTTCCTGCCCATAGGCTGGCCGCCATGGGCGTGGCCAGGACCTTCCAGAATATCCGCCTCTTTCCGGCCATGACCTGCCTTGAGAATGTCATGGCGGGCCAGTATCTGGTGGCTTCACGTCCTTTTTTCCCCCGCTTGTTCTGTCTGCCTTCTGCCCGGCGGCAGGAGAAGGAATACCGGGAGCAGGCCATGCAATGCCTGCAACGCGCAGGCATTGAAGCCAGGGCGGGGTTTCCGGCCAAGGCGCTCTCCTACGGAGAGAGACGGCGTCTGGAAATTGCCAGGGCTCTGGCCTCACGCCCGCGCCTGCTGCTCCTTGATGAACCGGTGGCCGGGATGCGGCAGAAAGGCGTGCAGCAGGTGGGGAGCCTGATTCAATCCCTGGCCGAGGAGGGCATGACCATCCTGCTTATCGAACATAATATGACTTTTGTGATGGGGCTCTGCTCCCGGATCACCGTGCTCAACTTCGGCCGTACCCTGACCACCGGCAATCCGGAGCAGGTCAGCCATCACCCTGAAGTCGTTGAAGCCTATCTGGGAGTGAATCATGCTTGAGGTTGTGGACCTGACGGTGGCCTATGGCCCTCTGGAGGCGGTGCGCAACGTCTCCTTGCGGGTGAAGAAGGGAACGATCGTGACCCTGATCGGCCCCAACGGCGCCGGGAAGACCTCGATCCTCAATACGCTGAGCGGGGTGGTGCCGGCACGAATGGGGAAGATCGTCTTTAATGGCCGGGACATCACCCGGATGCCCGCGCACAGACGGGTGTCCGAGGGGCTGATCCAGGTTCCCGAGGGCAGGCAGGTTCTGGCCGGGATGTCAGTCAGGGAAAATCTGGAGCTGGGCGGCTATCGGCGTCCCCTTCGGGAGGTGATGCAGGATGTGGCGCGCATGGAAGAACGTTTCCCAATCCTCGGGGAGCGGTGTCGGATGATGGCGGGTTCCCTCTCCGGCGGCGAGCAGCAGCTGCTGGCCATTGCCCGGGGGATGATGGCCCGGCCCAAGTTGCTGCTCCTGGATGAGCCATCGCTGGGACTTTCCCCCAAGATGGTTCAGACGGTTTTTGAAACCATTGCCCAGCTCAACCTTGAGGGATTGACTATCCTTCTGGTGGAGCAGAACGCACATCTGGCCCTGGCCTCCTCCTCGCATGCCTATGTTATCGAATCGGGCAAGATGGTCATGGATGGTCCGGCGGCGGCACTGCGTTCTGATGCTGCCGTTATCAGTACTTATCTGGGGCAGGCCCTCTGAGAGGATGAGGGCTGCGTATCTGCAACACAGCCGGATCATCGATTGGCGGCATGAGGCCATCGGGGCCTTGTCGGCGGAGATGCGTTCCCTGAGCCCTGATGAGGAGCGCTATGCGGAAAGGGCCTTCCTCTGGGTCAGGGATCAGGTCGGCCATAGCTGGGATACCCGCCAAGGACCGGTGACCTGCATTGCCTCCGATGTCCTGAGGTTTCGGACCGGCTTCTGTTTCGCGAAGAGCCACCTGCTGGCGGCCCTGTTGCGGGCGGGCGGAATTCCGGCGGGGTTTTGCTATCAGCGCCTGCGCCTGGATGACGGACGATTCAGCCTGCACGGCCTGAATGCCGTGTTTTTGCAGAAGCACGGCTGGTACCGGATCGATCCACGCGGTAACAACGCTGGGATACATACCTGCTTCTGTCCCCCCGCCGAGTCCTTGGCCTACAGCCCGGACAGCGAAGGGGAGCGGAATCTGCCGGAAATCTTTTCCGAACCCCTGGACACGGTGATCATGGCGCTTGAAACCTTCGGGACCCTTGAGGACCTGTACGCCCACCTGCCCGATCTGCCGTAAGCCTTCCTTAAACGATTCTTAAAAAAAACGGACACTTTGCAGGAAAATGCTCCGGTTGTCTATACCCAGGAAAATATCTTCGTGCCGGTGAGCGCATTGCAGGCCTGGACAGCAGCCAATGTTCCCGTATGTGTCATATTCATCAGAATCATGTCGAGGCCGGCAGCTGCCAGCATGGCCGCATAGCATTGTTCGAAAACAGGTTTTCGTTCTGCATTGCCTGGACCACTGGTCAGATTGGATATTCCGGCAATAGTCGTGACTTTATAATCCAGGAGATCGGGCAGTATCCTGATCACCTGCACGACATCCATGGCCTGGGTATGGCCGTTGGGCCAGATTAAAGGCGGGACAACCGGGTCGATGATCAGATTCTCCGGGGGCAGATGTGCCTCGGAGAATCGGGCGCTCAGTTCCAAGGCTACCGTCAAGCGCTCTGCGCCGTCGGCCGGGACACTGCTGTCAGGATGGAGGAGATAGCCGATGATCCGGGTGTTGAATTTTCGGGCCAGGGGCAGGATATGGGCAAGTTTGTCCGGTTCCAGGGAAAAGCCGTTGATGACTGCCTCGCCCTGGCATGCCAGCAGGCCCGCTTCCATTGCGGCAGGATTGGAGGTGTCCAAGAGCAGAGGCAGCCGGGTGGCCTTTCTGGCGCTTTCGACCAGGAATGTCATCTTTTCTGCAGGGTCGCGCGTGAGCGGGCCTGAATTTATATCGATCATTCCTGCGCCGGAGGCTTCGCAGAACCGCACCATATCGATGATAGGTGCGGGGTCTGCTTGCTGTACCGCGTTCGCAATTCGCGTGCTGGTGATGGTGAGATTATCGGCAATGATATGCATGGGCAGTGCGACCGTGTCGATTGGAAGGACAGGGGGGCGTCATCGCTTACTCAGCAATGTGGCCAGAAAGACCTGGTACTGCTGGGGAAGCGTCCTTTTTTTTGCGGTGATGATAAAGCAATTCCGATGCATGGTCAGACCTTCGATGGCGATCTCTTGAATCTGCTTGAATTTTATACCATCCTGGATGGCATAGCGGGAGACTATCGATACGCCCATGTCGGATTTGATGGCCTCCTGGATCGCTGCACTGGAGCCAAGGACGGCGCAGATGTCAAGCTGATCGATATCCATGCCACTCTGAGAGAGATGGCCTTCAATGGTTTTTCTGGTTCCTGATCCTTCTTCACGCATCAGAAACGGAAGCTCCTTGAGCTGATCGAGGGTCACGGCCGGGCCGATCTTCCTCTTCGTTGAGGCCGCCAAGACCAGTTCGTCTTCAATAAAAGGCTGATAATTCAACTTTTTTGATGTTACTTTAGCCCCGACGATACCCAGCATGATCTCATGATTGAGTACTGCGTTCATTACCTGGGCCGAGTCGCTTGTCCTGATTTCAAAGGAGATGCCGGGGTGCTGAACCTTGAAAGCGGCGGCAATTTCCGGCAGGATGTACGTTCCCGGCATTGTGCTGGCGCCGATGATGAGCTCACCGGATATGGCCTTGCCGGTGGAGGCGATCTCGTCTTCAAGCCGTTTCATGTCCTCCAGAATGGCCAGTGCCCTCGGGTATAAAATATCTGCCTCCAAGGTAGGCATGATGGAGCGGCCCAGCCGGTCGAACAGTTGGCAGTCGAGCCGCAGTTCCAGATTCCGGATATGCTCGCTGATAGTTGGCTGGCTGGTGTGAAGAAGTTCGGAAGCCTTGGTGAAGCTTTTATGCTTGTAGACTGCGACGAATATTTTCAGATGTCTCGTTTCGATGGTCTTGTCCTCTCGTGGTAACGCCGGTCCCCTTTTCGCTGGTTCGGGGCCGATCTTTCAAGTATGTGGAGCGCTTTTGCTCTCTCACGCTGTTGCTTACTCTGCCGGAGGCCTTGCTGGCTTGAATTATATAGTGTGGTCAGCTGTAATTTTCTAGAGAAAAAGCAAATGCCCTGCGAATATTCGGTTTCTTCGCATTTTCATGGCCGTCTTGCACCACTGATCTTGTTGAGGCATTTTGACCTATAGATAATCCCTATCTCCGTGCGGCGCATAACCTAACATAATAATGACATACATGCAACGATTTTAAATGCCGCTGTTGAAATTCTCATTCCCTGTCAGGCTATTATCGGAATATTCCATCATTATGGGGCATGAATTTTTTGTTTCCGGATTCTTGCGGAGCGTTAAATCTACCTTTAGATGGAGTATTGCTCGATGCGTTTTATTGCCGTTCCCAAGCGGAAAAGAGAGGCGTACTCAAGCAGAGAAAGGATGGTGACGGACTTGCGGTTGCCGGAAAATCCCCCCTGGAGATTCAGATATGCTTCTTCTCCTGTCTCTGGTTTGCTGCGCCCCTGAGCCGTTTTTCGTGCCTGAAAGCAGCCCTGGAAAGATGTATAGCTTGCACTTTATCAATAGGTATAATCGATTTGACACATTAGTAATATCTATTATGATAAGTCGGCTGATCATCTGGAGTATACACAGGGACACTTTTTTGCTGTCACGACAAGCCATATTAAAGAATGCCGGCGCCTGCAGCCGGAAAGGAGCGTAATACCGGGAATATACTCCCGAGGGATGGTGCATCGTCCTGAGGGCTCATACATATGGGGAGATTGAACTTTGCGGTCAACTTTCATCTGAAAAGGAGTGATTATGGTTGTTGCTATCCATTTGGAAAGAAACAAGAAATCCGATTTCATGGACAAGGTGAAGGATATTCTGCCCGATGGCGGAAATCTGAGCCTCTGTCTGACCTGCGGAGCCTGCGCCTCGGGATGCCCGGCCTCGGGACTCGAAGACATGGATCCGAGAAAGTTCATCAGGATGGTCGCCTATGGTCTGGATGATGAAATTACCGAGCATCCCTGGGTCTGGATGTGCACCATGTGCGGCCGCTGCATGTATGTCTGCCCGATGAAAATCAATATTCCGGCGCTGATATTTGAAGGCCGGAAACTCTGGCCCCGGGAGAAGAGGCCCAAAGGGATTCTCGGCTCCTGTGATATGGCACTCAGGAATATGAGCTGCGCCGCCACAGGGGTCTCCGAGGAGGATTTCCGCTTCGTGGTCGAGGACGTACTGCAGGAGGTCCGCGATACCCAGCCGGGCTGGGAGGACCTGCAGGCGCCCATTGACAAGCAGGACGCCCACTTCTTTGTCAGTCAGAACTCGCGGGAGCCGGTGAAGGAGCCTGAGGAAATGGCGCCGCTGTGGAAAATTCTGCATCTGGCCGGCGCCAGCTGGACCTACGGTAGCCAGGGCTGGGCCGGCGAAAATTACTGCATGTTCCTGGCCGATGAGGAAAACTGGAAAAAGATCGCCACCACGACCATCGAGAAGGCCAATTCTCTCGGCTGCAAGGTCTACCTGAACACCGAATGCGGCCATTCCACCTACTCGGTATGGATGGGACAGAAGAAATTCGGGATTGCGACCGATCTCGAAATCGCCCCCATGGTCAAATATTATGCCCAGTGGATCCGCGAAGGAAAATTGAAGGTCAACGCCGACTGGAACCGCGATCTCAAAATACAATTCACCGTGCAGGACCCCTGCAATCACGTCCGGAAAAGCTTCGGAGATCCGTTGGCGGAAGAACTGCGCTATGTGGTCAAGGCCATCGTCGGTGAAGAAAACATGATCGATATGGTCCCCAATCGCTCCAATAACTACTGCTGCGGCGGGGGCGGCGGCTTCCTGCAGAACGGCTATAAGGAGGCCCGATTCTATTACGGCCGCATGAAGCATGAGCAGGTCATGGCCACCCGGGCCAGCTACGTGATCACCCCCTGCCATAACTGCCACGCCCAGATTGAAGACCTGGCCGCACACCACGGCGCATCCTACCGCACCGTCCATCTCTGGACCATCATTGCCTTATCTTTGGGGATCCTCGCCGAAAATGAACGCATCTATCTTGGACCGGAGCTGCAGGAAGTCAATCTTCCCCAAAAAGGAGAACGCGACGATGACAAGTGAAATTACAGGGGCCGTCCTGGTGGTCGGCGGTGGTATCGCCGGGATTCAGGCCTCCCTGGATCTGGCAAATTCCGGCTACCTGGTCCACCTCGTAGAAAGCAAGCCCGCCATCGGCGGGGTGATGGCCCAGTTGGACAAGACCTTTCCGACAAACGACTGCGCCATGTGCGTGATCTCCCCGAAGCTGGTGGAGGCCGGGCGCCATCTGAATATCAACCTGCACACCCTGACGGAAGTCGAGAGCATCAGCGGCGAGGCCGGGAACTTTACCGTGAATCTGCTGCAGCATCCCCGCTATGTGAGCCTGGATAAATGCACCAGCTGCGGTGAATGCGCCAAGGTCTGTCCCGTCGACACCAAGAACGACTTCGACGAGGGACTGCGGGATCGCAAGGCGGCCTACAAGCTCTATCCTCAGGGTATGCCGGGGGCCTTTGCCATCAGCAAGCGAGGCACGGCGCCGTGCAAGGCCACCTGCCCGGCCCATGTCAGCATCCAGGGCTATATCGCCCTGATCAGGGACGGCAGGTACGAGCAGGCCCTGAAACTCTTCAAGCAGGAACATCCCTTCCCCGGCATCTGCGGCCGGGTCTGCCATCATCCCTGCGAAGGCGAATGCACCCGCAATGATGTCGATCAGCCCCTGGCTATCCGGGAGTTGCACCGGTTCCTGGCCGACTGTGAAAAGAACAGCGGCACATTTTACACACCCGGGATCACGGCTGAAAAGCGGGCCGAGAAAGTCGCCATCATAGGCTCCGGTCCCGCGGGCGTCACCGCCGCCTATCAGCTCCTGCAGATGGGATATTCGGTCACCATCTTTGAAAAACAGGCCGAGCCCGGCGGCATGATGCGCTACGGCATCCCCGAATACCGCCTGCCCCGGGATATCCTGGCAGGCGAGATCAAAGTCATTCAGGACATGGGCGCCGAGATCAAATGCGGCGTCAGCTTCGGCCGCGACATCACGCTCGAGAGCCTGAAGAAGGACGGCTATGCCGCAACCTTCCTGGCCATCGGTCTGCACGGAGGCCGGAGGCTGGGCGTCGAGAATGAAGACATTGCAGGCGTGCTGCAGGGTGTCGACTTCCTGCGGGAGTCGGCCATGGGCAAGAAGCCCGAGATTGGCAACGATGTCATCGTCGTCGGCGGCGGCAATGTGGCCATCGACGTGGCGCTGACCGCCAAACGGCACGGAGCCGAAAACGTGACCCTGCTCTGCCTGGAAAGCCGGGAAGAGATGCCGGCCTGGGAGCATGAGATTGAAGAGGCGCTGGAAGGGGACATCACCATCGTCAACAGCTTCGGCCCCAAGAGCTTCTTCATCGACAAGGATCAGCGGGTCTCGGGCATCGAGTTCAAGACCTGCACCAAGGTCTTCGATGAGAACGGCCGTTTCAACCCCCAGTACGACGAGCAGGTCTGCCGTCCGTTTTTCTGCGACACGGTGATCATCTCAATCGGCCAGAGCACCAATCTTGACGGCATCCGGGAACAGGGGATTGCGATCTCCCGCCCCGGCGGGCTTGAGGCCGACTCGGTCACCTTCCAGACCCCCATCGACTGGGTCTTTGCCGGCGGCGACGCCTTCTACGGACCCAAGTCCGTGGTCGACGCGGTGGCCTGCGGCAAGGAGGTTGCCGAGAGCATCCACCGTTTCATCAACGGTCTCGATCTTCGGGAGGGCCGGGAAAAGAACTGGGAGTTCGTCCGGCCCGAGACCTTCAACGAGGTCAAGAAAGACCGGGTCAAGGTCAACTGCCTGGACCCCAAGGCCAGGGAGTGCAACTTCCTTGAGGTCTCCTACGGCTACAACGAGGCCGAGGCGAAATCAGAGGCCGACCGCTGCCTGAACTGCGGCATCTGCTCCGAATGCTATCAATGCGTCGACGCCTGTCTGGCCAAGGCCGTCGATCACGGGATGAAGCCTGCGGTCCAGACAATCCAGGTGGGCTCGGTGATTCTGGCCCCCGGCTTTGAGGCCTTCGACCCGACGGCTCATGAAAATTATTCCTATGCCAGCCATCCCAATGTGGTGACCAGCCTGGAGTTCGAGCGGTTGCTGTCGGCATCGGGACCCTGTCAGGGGCACCTGGTCCGTCCCTCGGATCAGAGGGAACCCGACAGGATCGCCTGGCTCCAGTGCGTCGGATCCCGTGATATCAACCAGTGCGATCACAGCTACTGCTCGTCAGTCTGCTGCATGTATGCGGCCAAGCAGACAGTGATTGCCAAGGAGCATAGCGCCAAGCCTCTGGATACTGCGGTCTTCTATATGGATATGCGGACCTTCGGCAAGGACTTCGACCGCTATCTCACCAGGGCCAGGGATGAAAAGGATGTCCGGTTCGTCCGCTCCCGTGTCCATAGCGTTGAGCCGGGGGCCGACGGTATGCTGAATCTTCGCTATGTCACCGAGGCCGGAGGCATTATCGAAGAGTCCTTCGATATGGTGGTCCTGTCTGTGGGCCTGTCTCCGGTCAAGGAGGCGGTGCAGCTGGCGGATCGGATGGGTATCGAGCTGAACAGCCACAGCTTCGCCAAGACCAGCGATCTGCTGCCTGTAGCCAGCAGCAGGGACGGGGTCTATGTCTGCGGCGCCTTTCAGGGTCCCAAGGATATCCCGCAGTCGGTCATGGAGGCCTCGGCTGCCGCTGCTGCCGCTGCAAGGAATCTGGCTTCTGTGCGCGGAAGCCTGGTCCGGGCCAAGGAACTGCCGCCGGAACTCGATATCACCGGGCAGCCTCCCCGCATCGGCGTCTTCGTCTGCAATTGCGGCATCAATATCGGCGGCGTGGCCGATGTGCCGGCGATCCGCGAATATGCCCGCTCGCTGCCGTATGTGGTCCATGTGGAGGACAATCTCTTTACCTGTTCCCAGGACACTCAGGATAAGATGAAGGCGGTCATCAGGGAGACCGGCATAAACCGGGTCGTGGTCGCCTCCTGCTCACCCCGCACCCATGAGCCGCTGTTCCAGGAGACCATCCGGGAGGCGGGCCTGAATCAGTACCTCTTCGAGATGGCCAATATCCGGGATCAGAACACCTGGATCCATATGGACGATCCGGTGGGCGCAACGGAAAAGGCCAAAGACCTGGTCCGGATGGCTGTGGCCAAGGCCGTCTATGTCGAACCCCTGCATCAGGTGAGCCTGCCGGTAAAACCCGCAGGCCTGGTTGTCGGCGGCGGGGTCGCAGGCATGGAGGTCGCCTTGGGCATTGCCCAGCAGGGCTGCCACGCCTATCTGGTGGAGCGGGGCGATACTCTGGGCGGCAACGCCCGCATGCTGGGCGAGACCTGGCAGGGAGAGAAGGTCGCCCCCTACCTGCAGAGCCTGATCCGGCAGGTGGAAGACCATCCGATGGTTCATGTCTTCATGAATTCGGAGGTATTTGAAACCACAGGCATCATCGGTAATTTCACTACGCATCTGCGCTCGCTGACGCAGGAGGCGCCCGATACCGTGGTGGATCACGGCGCCACCATCCTGGCCACGGGCGGGCATGAATATAAACCCACCGAGTATCTCTATGGACAGCATCGGGAGATCATGACCCATCTGGATTTCGATGCCAGTCTTGAAAAGTCTGATCCGGCGATCCTGAACGCCGGTATTGCCGTATTTATTCAGTGCGTCGGCTCCAGGACCGAGACCCGGCCGTCATGCAGCAAGGTCTGCTGCACCCATAGCCTGAAGAGCGCTATCAAACTCAAAAAAATCAATCCGGACATGAAGGTCTTTGTCCTCAACCGTGATGTCCGTTCGTACGGTTTCCGGGAGGACCTGTATAAAGAAGCCCGCAAGGCCGGGGTCCTGTTTATCCGCTATGATGTCAAGCAGCCGCCTGAGCTGGTTGCCGATAACGACGGGCGGCTGATGTTGACCGTTCTTGATCCCATCCTCGGCCGGAGCCTGGACATGCATCCCGATCTGGTGGTTCTGGCCTCGGCTGTGTTGCCCAATGAGAATAGGGCGCTGTTTGAACTCTTCAAGGTCCCGGTCAATGCCGAAGGCTTCCTGGTTGAGGCGCACAGTAAGCTGCGTCCGGTGGACTTCTCCTCCGAGGGGATCTTCATGGCGGGGCTCGCCCATTATCCCAAGTCGCTGGACGAGAGCATCGCCCAGTCCCAGGCGGCGGTATCGCGGGCCATGACCATCCTGTCCAAGCCGGAGATCTGGGTGGGCGGAGTTGTGGCCACGGTTGAGGAGGGCCGTTGCGCGGTCTGTCTGACCTGCGTCCGGGTCTGCCCCTACGGGGTTCCCCATATCCGTCACGAGGGCCATGCGGTGATTGAGCCTGCCGAATGTCACGGATGCGGCATCTGCGCCTCGGAGTGTCCGGGAAAGGCCATCAGCCTGCAGCATTTTACCGACAGGCAGATCGTGGCCAAGACCGATGCCCTTTTTTCAGCACCTGCCACTCCCGCAGTATGACGCCTGCAGGATCGCAGAGGATCGGTGCCGGACTTGAGACTATAGACGATTACAGGATATTCATTCCTCAACCAGTATGGCTGGACCAGAATGACCAGCCTCAACGAAACATGAAAGCTCGTCATTTCAGCATGGCACGGCCAGGTTATGAAGAGACTTTCATGTAAATTGGAGAACAGATGGATACTTTCGAACCTCAGATCGTGGCGTTTTGCTGTAAATACTGCGCCTATGCAGCCGCGGACCTTGCCGGTTCCATGCGGTTGTCGTACCCTCCGAACGTAAAGGTGGTGCAGCTTCCCTGCACCGGACGGGTCGATATCTTCCACCTCCTGAAGGCCATTGAAGACGGGGCGGACGGCGTCTATGTGGCCGGATGTCTGGAGGGGGAATGTCATTTCCTCAAGGGCAATCTCCGGGCCAGAAAAAAGGTCGAGTATGTGAAACGGACCCTGGAGGAGCTGGGCATAGAGCCTGCACGCGTTGAAATGTACAACCTCTCCTCGGCCATGGGGCCGCGGTTTGCGGAAATCGCCCGGGAGATGACCGGCCGGATCAAGGAACTCGGGCCAAGCCCGGTGAAGGATGCGGCCATCGCATAGCCAGCGGGACCGGGCGATGTGATCCCGGTCCCATTCGAATCATGAAGATGGCCCCAAGCCCAGAGCGCGGGTCCTTCTCCCTAGAGATGAGGTGCTCCATGATAGTCGGTGACAGAAAATCTCTTGCCGAGATTTTAGATATGATAAAAGATTGCCAAAACATCCTGATTACCGGATGCAAGGGCTGCGTGACGGTCTGCAACGTCGGCGGCCTGAAAGAGGTCCAGATTCTGGCCTTGAGCCTGAAAATCGCCAGAAAGAAAGAAGGCCGCCCCATAACCATTGAGGAAAATCTTCTGGAGCGGCAATGCGATCCGGAATACATCGCCGAGCTGGCCGATGTGGTCCACAACTATGACGCTGTGCTTTCCATGGCCTGCGGCGTCGGCCCGCAATTTCTGGCCGAGGCCTATCCGGCCCAGAAGTTTTTCCCGGCCATCAATACAAAATTCTTTGGCGGCGCCACCGGACACGGTGTCTGGGAAGAGCGCTGCGCCGGATGCGGAACCTGCGTCATCCATAACTACGACGGGCTCTGTCCGGTTTCCCGGTGTTCCAAGAGCCTGATGAACGGGCCCTGCGGCGGAAGCGCAGGCGGCCTGTGCGAGATCAGCAAGGATGTGGTCTGCATCTGGGATATGATCGTCAAAAAGAAAATGGAGCAGGGCAGGCTGGAAGATCTTCTGCGCGTGATGCCCGCCAAGGACTGGAGCACCTCAAGGGATGGAGGTCCCCGTAAATCCATCAGAGAGGAGCTGAGCCAATGAGCGAGAATAAATCAGGGAGCAATCTTGAAAAGGTATTGCGGGCGGGACATTTTGCCTTTACCGGCGAGTGCGGTCCCCCCAAAGGGGCTAATGTCCAGCATCTTAAGGAGAAGATCGCCTTTTTGAAGGGAAATGTGGATGCGGTCAACATCACCGACAATCAGACTGCGGTGGTCCGGATGTCCAGTTGGGCTGCTTCGGCCATCGCGGTGCAGGAAGGCGTCGAACCCAATTTCCAGATGGTCTGCCGTGACCGCAACCGCCTGGCCATGATGAGCGATATCCTGGGGGTATATTCCCTGGGCGCCAGGAATATGCTCTGCCTGTCGGGGGATCATCAGCGGTTCGGCAACCATCCCGATGCCAAGAATGTCTATGATATCGATTCGCTCCAACTCATCTCCCTGGCCAGGAAAATGCGGGACGAGGAGAAATTCATGAACGGCGAGGCCATCGATGTGGCGCCCCGGCTCTTTATCGGCGCTGCCTGCAATCCTTTTGCCGATCCCTTCGAATTCCGGGTCTATCGCCTGGCCAAGAAGATCAGCGCCGGCGCCGATTTCGTTCAGACACAATGTATCTACAATATGGAAAAATTCAGGAACTTCATGAAGATGGCGGTTGATATGGGGCTGACCGAAAAGTGCTTTATCCTGGCCGGAGTGACCCCGCTCAAGAGTATCGGGATGGCTCAGTATATGGCCAGGCAGGTGCCCGGCATGGATGTCCCCGCCGAAATGATCGACAGGTTGAAAGGGGCAGGGAAGGGCAAGGCCACCGAGGAAGGCATCAAGATCGCCCTCGAGCAGATCGAGGAATTCAAGGAAATGAAGGGCGTGGCCGGTGTGCATCTCATGGCCATCGAATGGGAGCACAGGGTGGCCGAGATCGCCGAGAGGGCGAAAATGCTGCCCCGCCCCCTTGTCTGATCCCGGCTGCAGGACAGGCACGCAGTTGCCGTAAATCGCTCAGGCAGGCGCTTGTTTTTATGGCGCCTGCCTGAGCCTCATCGTGTGGTTTTCCCCTGAAAAAGATAGACCCTCAAGGCAATCAGTGATGTAAAACCTTTGATACCGGCAGAGAATTCCTGTACGATGGGGACTCTTCAGGCGGCAGACTGGAGGGAATGCGTCAGCAATCCATCCTGTAGCCCGCTTCGCGCCAATTTCATATCGAAGGAGTCAATCAATGGCGAACAAAGCCATACTGTGCCCTCGCTGCAACCGGCTTGTGGGCAGCAATGAAACCGTCTGTTCCTGGTGCGGGGCCTCCCGAGCCAATCCCTGGTGGACAATCATGGGGCGGACGCGGGGGCTTCTGGGCGATGAATGGCTGGTGCAGTCGATCATTCTCGTCAATGTATTTTTCTATGTCCTTTCGCTGGCGCTGACCCGGCATCACAGCTTCCTTGCCAATCCGCTGAGCCTTCTTACTCCCGGCGACAGCAGTCTGATCCTGCTGGGGGCGACGGGGACCATACCTGTCAATCGATTCGGGAATCTCCTGTCCTTCCTGACGGCCAATTACCTGCATGCCGGGATCCTGCACATCGTCTTCAACATGCTGGCCCTTCGCCAGGTCGCCCCGCTGGTCATCCAGGAGTACGGCGCAGGGCGGACATTCACCGTCTATACTGTCGGAGGTGTTTGCGGATTCATCCTTTCCTATATGATGGGCGTCCCCCTAACCGTGGGCGCCTCAGCCTCCATCTGCGCCCTCATCGGCTCTCTTCTCTATTATGGTAAAAGCAGGGGAGGGACGTACGGATCCACCGTCTTCCGGGAGGTCGGGGGCTGGGTCGTCGGCCTCTTCCTCTTCGGGCTCCTTGTGCCGGGCATTAACAACTGGGGGCATGGCGGCGGGATACTGAGCGGGATAGTGCTGGGGATGCTGCTGGGCTATTCGGACAGAAGGCCTGCGTCGCACATCCATCAGGGGCTGGGGCTTGTCTGCGCCGTGGTCACGGCGGGATGCCTGGCCTGGACTGCAATCGCAGCCTTGGCCTACAGCCTGCTTCGCTGATTGCGGATTCCCCCGGCATGCGGGGGAGACATCTTCCGCTGGCCGGGGGCTACTGCCGGTACATGATCCTGCCGCAATCCCTGAGGTCGTAGCCGCCCAGGGCCAGAATCTCTTCGTGAAACTCCCTGCTGGCCTCCATCATTGCAAGGACGCTCGCCACCTTCCCTTCAGAGGCGAATTCTTCCGGGACGATCAGATCATAGCGCTCTTCGGCAACCGGGATAAAGTCCAGACCAAGGGCCCTGGCAGCTGCCAGGATTCCCATGCCGGCGGAGGCGCTGCCGGCGGCAACCGCGGCAGCCACGCTCATATGGGTATATTCTTCATGCCCGTAACCCGTGATATCCGCCGGGCTGATACCGGATTCACGCAGGATTTTGTCGGTCAGAAGGCGGGTTCCGGCACCATTCTGACGGTTGATGAAGACCAGGCCCTTTCGCGCAATATCGGCAAAGCCTTCGATGCCCTCGGGATTGTTCTTTGAAACAATCAACCCCTGCTGCCGGTAACAGAGATTGACCAGCCTCAGCGGCATATCCTTGAGAAACCGTTTGATGAAGGCGATATTGTATTCCCCGGTCTCTTCATCCAGGAGATGGCAACCGGCCATATGGGCCTCCCGGCGGCGGATGGCCATGATGCCGCCCATGGAGCCGACGTGGGCCGACGAGATGCGGATCCCTTCCTTATGCAGACGGTTGGCCATCAGATCAAGGATGTTGTCGTGACTGCCGATGACAACCAGGGTGGAATCGATCTGATCCCTGGGCCTGATCAGCTCGATGGCCACTTTTTCGCCGGCTCCCACGCCCTCGCTGCCGGCGGGGATGGTCAAGATGCCGTCGGCGCGGACCAGGGACATCACGGCTCCTGCTCCCTTGCCGGAAGGTGTTGCCATGAGAATTTCACCCACCTTGCCCAGCGTTACACGGATAAACTGATCGACTCCCATGGCCGAATGCAGCGGCCGCGACATGGTGGCCCAGGTGATCTGCGGTTCGGGGGGCTCCATGCCCAGGAATCCGGCGATCATCTCACGGGCGAAGAGACGCAGGGTAAGCGTGGCCGAGATCGGATAACCCGGCAATCCGATCACCGGCGTATCGCCGACCATGGCCAGGATAACCGGTTTTCCCGGCTTAATTGCGACGCCATGGACAATCACTGTCCCTATCTCCGACAGGACCTGCGCGGTGAAGTCCTTGGTCCCTGCCGAGGCCCCGGCGTTGAGGATGACGATATCGTTGTCCCGCACGGCTTCCATGATGGCCTGCCGCAGGCTTTCCGGCTCGTCGGGAACCGGGGCGCCGCGTCCGGCATCGGCTCCCCATTCCTTCAGATAGCCGGCCAGGATCCTCGAATTGAATTCAATGATCTGGCCCGGCTCAGCCTGTCTTCCCGGCTGAATCAGTTCGCTGCCGGTGGGGATAACCAGCGCCCTGGGCGGCCGTTTCACCTGAATTCCGGTGATGCCCGTGGCCAGCATCGCACCCTGGTCGATGGGACGGATCCTGTGTCCTTCCGGGAGGATGAGTTCTGTGGCGACGATGTCCTCGCCGATGGTCCGTACATGCTGCCAGGGGGTTGCCGGCATGTTTAGCTCGACCTCGGCGTCCGTCACCTGGTGCACGTCCTCAATCATTACCACCGCGTTAAAACCTGCGGGCAGGGCATTGCCGGTATTCACCGGCTCGTAGCGGTCTCGCTGCAGGCGGACCGGCGAGGCCTCGCTGGCCCCCGCCAGATCCTCAAAGCGCACGGCAAGCCCGTCCATGGCCGCTGCATTGTAGGAGGGCGAAGAGGATCTGGCAAAGACCGGCCCGGCAGTGAGCCTGCCCAGGCAATCGTCGACCGGGATTACATCCACGGGCGCCCTTGCAAAAAAATGATGGTCCAGAAGGGCCTGCCGCCAGATCCGCCGGGCGTCGGCAAGCGGTGTGTTGGAGACATAAATATTTCGTTTCATAGATAAAGAATGACCTTGACTTCGGTGTCTTTGGTGAGGCCCTGGCTGTCTTCGTCGATCAGGAAATAGCCATCGGCATGTGAAAGCGTTGTTATCGCCCCTGATTTTCCCAGGACCGGCTCGGCTGTCCAGCCCTGGCCGTTTCGGTGCAGCCGGACCCGGATCAGATCGCGCCTGCCGGGCGCCGAGTTGATGTTTCGCGCCAGACGGGCCAGGACAAAGGGCTCGGGGAGATCAAGGCCCGCGTGATGCCCTGAGAGATGCCGGATGGCAGGCGTAACGAAAAGATCAAAACAGACCATGGCCGAGACCGGATGTCCGGGCAGACCGAAGATGGGGGTTGTTCCGGCGATCCCGATGATGACGGGCTTTCCCGGCTTCAGCGCGACGCCGTGCACCAGGATGCTTCCCAGGGAGGCGATGGCCTGTTCGCCCAGATCGCGCATCCCCACGGAACTGCCGCCGGAAAAGAGGACGATATCGTTTTCCGCCGCCGCCTTCTCGACGGCCTGAAAGAAGAGGTCCCTTTGGTCGGAGACGATTCCGTACAGATTGGGCCTGGCTCCCGCCCGGCTGATGAGTCCTGCAAGGGTTATCTGGTTGATGTCCCGTATCTTGCCGGGGGGCGGCGTGTCGGTGCAGGGGACGATCTCATCTCCAGTGGACAGCACGCCCACCGAGATCCTGCCGTACACATCGACCCGGCGTATGCCAAGTCCCGCCAGCAGGCCCAGATCCTGCGGCCGCAGCCGGTGCCCGGCAGGCAGGGCCAGGCAACCCTTGCCGATATCCTCCCCACGGGCGATGAGATTGGTGCCTGCCCCCACGGCCCTGACGATCTCCACCATGGTTTCGTCGACGGGGATGGTGTTTTCCAGCATGACCACCGCGTCGGCGCCCGCAGGCAGCAGGCCTCCGGTGGCGATGCGGGCGCAGCTGCCGCGCCGGATCTCGAAGGCTGGTTCTTCTCCCATCAGGACCTCACCCGCTATCTTCAGGTAGCCCGGCATGGATTCGGTGGCACCGAAGGTATCGGCAGCCTGGACGGCAAAACCGTCCATAGTCGACCGGGCATGGGAAGGAAGGTCTTCCGGGGCAAGGACGGCCTTGGCGGTGACGCGGTCCAAGGCCAGAGACAGAGGGACGGTTTCGACGGGAGGATCGGGGCTGCCGAGATGGGCGAGCAGGATCGAAAGGGCCTTGTCAACCCGGGTGAGTCCTGTGCGTCCAAGCATATCGCGGGTATCGGAAGCCATTAGTGATCCTTGTGGGCGGCCGGGCGGTCCAGCGTGATCTTGAGTTCAATCTCTGTTGCGTCTTCAGCGAATTTCAACGATTGCGTAAAGCCTGCGACAGTCCCTGCCAGGGCATTCTGCACAAACTCCTTCAAAGGGATTCTCTTGCCGTTCACCCGCAGGCAAACCCTCTCTGCGGGCTTTGTTCCGCCAAGCAGGAAGCGATCACAGATAAAGGCTGCAATTTCATCTGCCTGATTCAGCCGGAAGACGCAGTTTCCGGCAATATCCAGGTCGGTGGCAACAGCAATGACGCCCTTGACTGTATCGCGCAGCATCCGGTCTTCATGCTGCACCACCTCGATCTTCGGAACGCGAAGCGCCCCTTTGAAACCCTCGCCGATGACGATGTCGGCATCGGGAAAATAGCGACGGGCCAAGGAGTTCAGGGACAGGCCGCTGTTAGGCGCCTGCAGGACCATCTGGTCCGGGGCGACAAAGAGGATTGCATCGGCTCCGGCCTTCCTGTGTTTGTCGGTATCCGTGCCCGGCGCATCGAAGCGCACCCCGGTTTCGCTGCTGGACTTGATCACCCCGACGGTATAGCCGAAGGCCTTCAGGCGGGCGACCACCTGGGTGGCAAGGGTAGTCTTGCCGCTGTCATGCCAACCGATGAAGGTGATGATTGCCGTCACGTGTCTCCTTCGCAAAAACGCAATGATTTTCAGGGATATTTCCGTAATTTCGTCTGTTTATCCGCATTTCCGGGTCTCATGTCCCTGCTCAGCTTTGAAGATTTCTTTATACCATCCGGTTTCGAAGGGGAAAAGAAGTTTCTCTTCCTTTTTGACTATGCCCTGATACGTCCGTTTGTCGAACCGGAACTTTTTTGCCGGATGAACACGTTCATTTTCCGGGAAAATACCGATGGCGCGAAATGCTGCCATTTCCGTTTTTAATGTTGACTTTGTGTCTGCAAGATGGTTGTAAAATCATACCGACAGGACTATAATGCCCCGGTTTGCCGGGTTAGTTTCTCCTCTATTCTCGATGTTGCGTCGGTGTTACAAACAGCAGGTCAGGAAATTTTCCCTGGGAACCAAAGGCCTTGGGATGGAAATAGTGTAAGATTTTTAGATACGTAGGCTCTTGAGCGTTTCGACAGAAGGCGACATGATAATGCTTTGCGATGATTGAAGTCGTCTTCAGCATGCTTGCTAACCAAGAACAGGAGTTGTTCAATGGAGAAAACACAGGAAGCGGTACTGGAAACAATCTATCAGAAATGTACGGCCAACGGCGATAACATCATCACTGCCCTTCAGCAGATTCAGAATGAATTTGGCTATGTCCCGGAGGAATCGGTCTATTGGTATTCTGATAGAACCAACATCCCGGCGTCACGATTTTATGGCGTCATCACCTTTTATGCACAGTTTCATCTGCATCCGCGCGGTAAAAATATCATCACTGTCTGCCAGGGCACGGTCTGTCATGTCAAAGGAGCGTCCCGGATCATCTCAAAGATTCGCGAGGATCTCAAATTAAAAGAAGATCAGAGCACCACCAAGGATATGCAGTTCACGCTGGAAACCGTCAACTGCGTCGGGGCATGCAGTATCGCGCCGGTGGTGATTATCAACGACAAGGTCTTCGGCAAACAGGCCCCGGCAAAGATTACCCAGAACCTCAAAGCATATAAGGAATAGAACCGTGAACAGCGAAATAACCGTGAATGTGTGTTTGGGCACCGGCGGAATCGCGGCCGGGAGCGAGATGGTGATGGAGGCGTTCCGCAAGGAGTTCGAGTCTGCGGGTGTCAAAAATGCCAACATAGAAAAACATTGCAAGATGCATAAGGTCGGGTGCCGGGGATTCTGTGCCCGCGACGTCCTGGTGGACGTCTCCTTCGGAGAGAAGACCTGGACCTATCAGTATATTCAGCCGGAGATGGTCAAGAGGATCGTCAAGGATCATATTCTGGGGGAGCAGCCCATTGATGAGTGGCTGGTGGGGGATGATTACCATACCTTCCACGACAACCAGAAAAAGGTTATTCTCGCAGATCTGGGCAAGATCGATCCGGAGAGCATCGAAGAATACGTGGGAGTGCAGGGGTATACGGCGGCCAAAAAGGCCTTGACCGGGATGACCCCCGCAGATGTCATCGAGACCATGAAAAAATCGGGCCTGCGCGGACGAGGCGGCGCGGGCTTTCCTACCGGCCTGAAGTGGAGCTTCTGCGCGGCCAACGAGTCCGATGTCCGGTACCTTATCTGTAACGCTGACGAAGGCGATCCCGGCGCCTTCATGGACCGGTCCGTGGTGGAAGGAAACCCCCACGCCGTCATCGAAGGAATGATCATCGGCGCCTATGCCATCGGCGCGTCCCATGGATACGTCTACATCAGGGCGGAGTATCCGCTGGCGGTAAACCGGCTCAATATGGCCCTTGAACAGGCCAAGGAAAAGGGATTCCTGGGGAAAAACCTGTTCGGGACCTCCTTTGATTTCGATATTAAGGTCAAGCTCGGCGCCGGCGCCTTCGTCTGTGGCGAGGAAACTGCGCTTATCGCCTCCATCGAAGGCGAACGGGGAATGCCGCGGGCCAAACCGCCGTTTCCCGCCAACAAGGGGCTCTGGGGAAAACCCACCATCATCAACAACGTGGAGACCCTGGCCAATATCCCCGCTATCATCAATAAGGGGGCCGACTGGTTTGCCTCCATCGGCTCGGAGAAGAGCAAGGGCACCAAGGTCATTGCCCTGACGGGCAAGATCAGGAACACCGGCTTGATCGAGATACCGATGGGGACGCCTCTAAAGGACATCATTTTCAACATCGGTGGCGGCATCGAGGGCGACAGGCTGTTCAAGGCCGTCCAGACCGGCGGCCCCTCGGGCGGCTGCATCCCGCAGCAGCATATCGATCTGCCTGTCGATTATGAAGGCCTGAAATCCGTGGGATCGATGATGGGCTCCGGCGGTATGGTGGTCCTGGACGAGACCGACTGTATGGTCAATATTTCCAAGTTCTTCCTGGAGTTCACCCAGGCCGAGTCCTGCGGTAAGTGCGTTCCCTGCCGGATCGGCACCAAGCGGCTCTTGGAGATCCTGACCCGGATCACCGAGGGAAATGGCCGCAAAGGGGATATCGAGCTGCTTCAGGAACTGGCTGAGGATGTCCGCGATTCCAGTCTCTGCGGCCTGGGGATGTCCGCGCCCAATCCCGTTCTCAGCACGCTGCGGTACTTCCGGCATGAGTACGAAGCCCATATCAATCATAAGAAATGTCCGGCCAAGGTCTGCAATAAGCTGCTGACCTTCTTTATCCGGGAGGATATGTGCGTGGGATGCGGCATGTGCGCCAAGGCCTGTTCTGTCAACGCGATAAGTGGGGAGAAAAAGAAACCGCATCACATCGATTCGTCCCTGTGTATTAAATGCGGCTCCTGTTTCGACGCCTGTAAATTCAGCGCAGTCCTGAAGGAGTAGCAGCTATGATAAACCTGACAATAGATGACAAAAACATTGAAGTTCCGGAAGGCACGACGGTTCTTGAGGCTGCCAGACAGCTTGACATCGATATCCCGACGCTCTGCTATGATTCCCGGCTGAAACCCTACGGGGCCTGCAGGCTCTGCATCGTCGAAATCGCAGGCTTTCCCAAGCCGGTGACATCCTGTACCACCCCGGCTACCAGCAATATGGTGGTTAAAACCAACAGCGACCAGTTGTATAGGCTGCGCCGGACCACCATCGAGTTGCTTTTGTCCGATCATCCCAACGACTGCATGGTCTGCGTCAGATCAGGCGACTGCACCCTGCAGGAGCTGGCCTATCTGTACGATGTCCGGGACAACCGGTTCAAAGGCGGCATGCGCGAGCACAACCGCACCGATGCCAATCCCTTCATCCAGCGGGAGCAGAACAAATGCGTGATGTGCGGCCTCTGCGTCCGGGTGTGCGAGGAGGTCCAGGGGGTCGGCGCCATCGGGTATTCCAACCGGGGCTTCGAAGCCAAGGTCTGTCCTCCTTTCGAGAAGGATTTGAACTGTGAATTCTGCGGCCAGTGTGTTTCCATCTGCCCGACAGGCGCCTTATCCGGCAAGATGTGGGCGGGGATGCCCCGCCAGGAGGGCGTGACGCTTACCGACTCGACCTGCACCTACTGCGGCTGCGGCTGCACTATCACCCTGCATTCCCATAACGACAAGCTGATCCGGGTCTCTTCAAAAAAGACCGGTCACAATAGGGGCTGGCTCTGCGTCAAGGGCCGCTTCGGCTATGACTTCGTCAACAGGGGAGACAGGTTGACCACTCCCCTGATCAGAAGGGAGAAAGGCGGGAAACTCGAGCCTGCCACTTGGGATGAGGCCATGCAGCGCATTGTTTCCAAGATGACGGAGATCAAAGAGAAGCACGGTCCGGATGCGCTCGCCGGTCTGGCCTCGGCCAGATGCACCAACGAAGAAAATTATCTTTTCCAAAAGCTTTTCCGTTCGGTGATCGGAACCAATAATATTGATCATTGCGCCCGGTATTGACACAGCGCGACGGTGGCCGGTCTGGCCGCCAAATTCGGTTCCGGCGCAATGACGAACTCGGTAGCCGAAATTGCGGAAAACGATGCGCTTCTGGTTATTGGCTCCAATACAACGGAAAATCATCCCATCATCGGCCTGCGGATGAAGGAGGCGGTGGCCAAAGGCGCCAAGCTGATCGTCGCCGATCCCCGCAGAATTCCGCTGGTCAAATTTGCGGCCCTCTGGCTCAGGCACAAGCCGGGCACGGATGCTGTCCTCTTAAACGGCATCATGCATTGTATTTTGGAAGAAGGGCTCGAAGACAGGGAATTCATTGATAAACGGACCGAGGCCTTTGAGGAATTCAAAGCTTCCCTTGCGCTGTTCACCGCCGAATTTGCTTCCGAGGCAACCGGCGTTCCCGCCGGGGATATCCGCAAGGCAGCCAGGATATTCGGCTCGGCCAAGAATGCGGGGATCTACTATGCCATGGGAATCACGCAGCATTCCATGGGGACCAATAATGTCCATGCCGTCGGCAACCTGGCCATGCTCACCGGCAATGTGGGCAAGAGGGCGGCCGGTGTCAACCCGCTCAGGGGGCAGAACAACGTTCAGGGAGCCTGCGATATGGGTTGCCTGCCCAATGTCTACCCCGGGTATCAGAACGTGTCGATTCCTGCGGTGCAGAAAAAATTCGAGGCGGCCTGGGGCAAGACGCTTAGCGCCAAGCCTGGTCTGCCCGCAACCGAAATGACAGGGGCAATGCTCGCTGGCAACCTGAAAGGGATGTATGTCTTCGGCGAAAATCCGGCCCTGTCCGATCCCAACACGGCCCATTCCCTGAAGGCCTTTGCCAATCTGGAGTTTCTGGTGGTTCAGGATATCTTCCTCACCGAGACTGCGGAGCTTGCCGATGTTGTATTGCCGGGTTCCTCCTTTGCCGAGAAAAACGGCACCTTCACCAGCAGCGAACGGAGGATACAGCGGGTCAGGAAGGCCATCGCCTCTCCGGGCCAGGCCAGGGATGATCTGGCCATCATCGATCAGATATACAGGGGCCTTGCGGCAGGACATGCGGCCGAAGCCGGGCTGCCGGATGCCGCTGCGGTTTTTGCTGAGGCTGCAGCGCTCTGGCAGGGAATTGCCGGTGTAAACTATGAGCGTCTTGAACAGCAGAGCCTTTGCTGGCCCTGTCCTTCGCCCGGGCATCCCGGAACCGCTTTCCTTTTTGCGGATGCATTCAGCAGAGAAGGGGGAAAGGCTCTGTTTACCGCTGTCCCTCAGGTCTTCTCCGATGAACTTCCGGATGTCCAGTATCCCTTTGTCCTGACCACCGGCAGGGAGTTGTTTCACTATCATACCGGCACAATGACCAGACGCTCGGCGGGATTGAACGCCGTGGCGCCGGAGGCCTTTGTCGAGATCAATCCCGTTGACGCAGACGGCCTCGGCATCCTCAACGGCGATAGGCTGACGGTCAGTTCACGCCGGGGGACGATTGATCTGAAGGCGCGGGTCTCAGGGATTGTGCCTCAGCAGGTCGTTTTTATTCCCTTCCATTACAAGGAGGCAGCGGCCAACCTGCTGACCAACGATGCCATGGATCCGGTCTGCAGGATCATGGAGGCGAAAGTCTGCGCTGTCCATATTGAAAAAAGCATGAGCTGAAAATCAGGGCCTGCCGTATGACAGGCCCTGATGCGTCGATGGTGCCTGTGGTTGGTCTGCGGACCGTCCGCAGGCGCCTTTTTTTGTGTTTGACAGTCGTGCGATCGTATCTGGCCGGATGGTGTTTGAGCCGGATCGGGGCTTCAGACTCTTTGCACTTGCCCTTGCACTTCTTCTCCATGCATGTATCCTTATAGGAAGGATGCGCGTTGGTCCGGATACCGGAAAGCAGAAACAGACGAGGCTGGGCATGCCGATCAAGAGTATCATGCACACGAAGCGGATGTCAGTTGGGGCCGTTCTCATTGTCCTGATGGCTGATGCGGCCTTCCTCCTTACCAGTTCAAGTTCCATTCCTTTATTTTCACAAGATGCATCCCCAGGATTTCTGATGGGACTGGCCCTGGTTGCGATAAGCATGGGCAGTCTGTTTGTGTATCTCTGGATGTCTGCAGGAAACAAGAAAATCCGGCTGCAGATGGAGCAGGCCTCCAGTGACCTTGTGGCCGAAAAGGCCATGCGGCTGAAGGTGGAAGACGACCTCAGGCAGACTTTGGAAGCTCTTGAGCGAAGACTGGAAAAAATGGTCCTGTTCAGCACGGTCATAGAGCAGACTGAGGACAATGTCCTGATCGCCGACCATCACCGTACCATTCTCTATATCAATCCGGCGTTCGAACGGTCTTGCGGCTATACCTGCTCGGAATTAAAGGATAAATCAATGCGTTATCTTCGCAGCGATCAGCATGGTGAAACCTTTTTCCAGATAATGAAGGATACCCTCAATCGGGGAGAGATCTGGATGGGGGTCGTCATCAATCGTGGCAAGGACGGCATCGATTTCGAGATTGAGGGTTCCATCTCGCCCATCAGGGATTCAACGGGCGAGATCAGCCACTGGGTTGCTGTGGGCCGGAATATGAGCCGTTTCCGCAAACTGGAACGGGAACTGCAACGGGTGCAGAAGCTGGATGCCCTGGGGACTCTGGCGGGAGGGATTGCCCACGATTTTAATAATGTCCTGGCAGCCGTGATGGGGCTTATCGAGATGGAGTGCCTGAGCGCTGCTGCCGGGAGCGGGACCCGCAGCCGGATGGAACAGGCGCTGACGGCATGCAGCCGGGCCAGGGATCTGGTGAAGCAGATTCTGGCCTTCAGCAGTCAGGGCGGACAAAGGCGGCAGCCCTTTTGCATAGGGCCGGTGGTAGAGGAGGTCCTGCAAATGATGCGGGCGACCCTGCCGGCTACAATCACCATCCAATCCAGCCTTGAGGCTGCAGATGCGATGATGATGGGGGATTCTTCCCAGATTCATCAGGTGCTCATCAACCTCTGCACCAATGCGGCCTATGCGATGCGGAAGACCGGAGGCGTTCTGGAGATAACGGTTCAGGAGACAGAGATGCAGGATTCAGATGTCTCCGCCTTTCCCGATATGCCGCCGGGGTCCTTTCTGTGCCTGAGGGTGAGCGATACTGGCGAGGGCATGAACCAGCGCATACGCGAGCGGATATTCGAACCTTTCTACACCACGAAAGGGCCGGGAGAAGGGGCCGGGGTCGGCTTGTCGGTCGTCCACGGTATCGTCAAAGGCCATGGAGGCAAGATTACTGTCCGGAGCGAGCCTGGCAGAGGCAGCTGTTTTACACTATACTTCCCTCGGGTTGAAGGGGGAGAAGCCAGTCTGGAAGAGCAGCCCGCCTCGTTGCCTGCGGGCAAAGAGCTGATCCTGGTCGTCGATGACGAGAAACTTTTGGTGACTGTCGCCTCCGACATGCTCTCATCCCTCGGTTATACGGTTGTCGGTGTACCTGGAAGCGTGGAGGCGCTGGAAATTTTTCGATCTCAATCCAGTCGTTTTCACCTGGTCATAACCGATCAGACAATGCCCGGCATGACCGGGATAGAACTCTCGGCAGAGTTGTTGCGCATCAGGAAGGACATCCCCGTAATCCTCTGCACCGGCTATTCGGACGAGAAGGTCAGAGAGGCGGCCCGCACCATAGGGATCCGGAAAATAATTGCTAAGCCCTTCATCATGCAGGAACTGGCTACGGTCATCCGAGAGATACTGGATCAGGAATCTGCAGTCTGCTGACTATCGAAGCATCAGGGAAAATCATGGTTTCTGGCTTTCGATATCAGATCCTGGTCATTGAGGATGCCCCATAAACCGCCAATCTGATTGTGCTGTATCTCGAAAATGAAGACCTTCACGCCCTCCAGGCAAGGGACGGCGAGACCGGCCTGGCGCTGGTCAGAGAACATACTCCGGATCTGGCCCTCAGTGTGCTGTGAAGCCCAAACTTTGCACAATCACTACAGAATTTGTAAGCATTTTGTATGCCTCTGTCTTAGAATAGAGAGTAAGCTGATGAACAGCCTTGCTTTCTGTGCAATACGACATCGAGGTGCGCAATGAAGATATCAATACTGCTGCTGATGGTTGTGGCTGTCCAGTTGGCCGTCTGTCGGCAGGCGGGCAGTGCTGATAAGCAGATGGATACAACGGACGTGCCGACGCCACCCGCAGGGTTCGAGACAGCAGTCTTTGCAGGAGGCTGCTTCTGGTGTACGGAATCGGATTTTGAAAAGGTGGACGGTGTCGTTCAGGCGATCGCGGGTTATACCGGCGGCCATGAGGCCAATCCTTCCTACGAACAGGTTTCCGGCGGAGGCACAGGCTATGTTGAGTCTGTGAAGGTCATTTACGATCCCCGGAAAATCTCCTATCAGGGCCTGCTGGACGTCTTCTGGCGGAAGATAGATCCGACGGATGCCGGTGGCCAGTTTGTGGACAGGGGCAGGCAATACCGCAGCGTGATCTTTTATGCCGATGAGAATCAACGTCAACTGGCGGAAAACTCCAGCAGAGCACTGGCGGCTTCAGGCATTTTCGCCAATCCCATTGTTACGGAAATACTGCCGCTGGGCACCTTCTACCCCGCTGAAGAAGATCATCAACGCTATTCTCAAAAGAACCCTCTGCGCTATAACTGGTACCGTTCAGGTTCCGGGCGCGATGCGTTTCTAGAAAAAATCTGGGCTGGTCTTCCCCTGGAACAGAGGGAACGAGGGCCTTTAAAAGAGAGAGCTGAGGCCGCTTCTGTGAAGACAGGGCAGTCTTCCGCACCTGACGCATCCGCAGAGCCTGTAAGACCCCTGCCCGACGAGGAAACGCTGCGGCGGCAGCTCACCCCCATGCAATATCAGGTGACCCAGGAAGGCGCAACCGAACCTGCCTTTGACAATGCCTATTGGGATAACCATGAAGAGGGTATTTACGTTGATATCGTGTCCGGCGAACCGTTGTTTTCCTCTGCAGATAAGTATGATTCCGGTACCGGCTGGCCCAGCTTTACCAAGCCTCTGGAACCGGATGCTCTTGTGGAAGCAAGCGACAGGACGTTCTTTGAAGCCCGGACCGAGGTGCGCAGCAGGCTTGCCGATTCACACCTCGGACACGTTTTTAAGGACGGACCTCCCCCTACCGGACTGCGCTACAGTATAAACTCGGACGCGCTGCGATTTATCCCCAGGAATGAACTGGCAAATCAGGGGTACGGCAAATATCTTCCGCTTTTCGGACAGGGCAGGTAACGGCGGACAGGCTGCGATCTCACGGCGCTGCATGCCCTTAAAGCCGCCATCCCCAGTAGTGGAGAAACCGGGCGAAATCTCGCATGTCGGAGTCGTCGCGGCGCCAGAATTTCAGGCTGGTGTAAAAGGGGATTCCGGTTTGAGGCCCATAGGCCTTGTCCGATCCCACGAAGAGATCCATGCTCAACGGGCCAAGCAAGAGGGTCTCCCAGGGCTTGACCGAGTCTTTGACATGACCCTGCATGATCCCGCCGGTGGCGTAAAAGCTGGTCGTTCCATTCCTGGCTGGGAGGCGGTCCAACTGGTCCATGGCCTCGATCTTCATCGGAATGATCGTGCCGGGCAGGCTAGAGAGGTCGTTTGCTTCCTTTACGGCGATATCCATGATCCGATGGGTTCCCGGCCGCAAATACACCAGGATTTTTGGAGATTGTATCCCCGCCAAGTCCAGCAGAGGCGGCAGGCGTTCCCCATAGACATCCTGCGGCTCGTCCTTCCAGTCAGCGGGAAAGGCATCCTGCGGCAGATACCGGGTAGGAACGATGGCCAGGTAGCAGCCGCAGGTATGCACGGTGGTGACCAGGATCGGCAGATTTTCAGCATTGAGGGTTATCACGACGATGAGTCCAACGTTTTTCCCGGCTGTCAGATTGAAGGGGATGAGGCTGTAAGGAACCTCAGGAAAATGGACCCGGTAAATCAGGTTGGTATAGACTGCCTTGTCCGTAGCAAAACTCTGCTGCATGAAATACACGGCAGGATTATCCGTATCGATAATGATTTCCTGGTCTTCACCGTCATCCTGGCGAACCTCTGGCTGGCCGATACGGTTATATGTCTCGTCAGGAGCAGATGCTGCGAAGGCGGGTGCCCAGCGCCCGGCTCTCTCCTTGCCTGAACCCTTGGCTTCATAGATCCAGCGGACAGGCTCTGGCGGCGGGGCGGGATTTCCGGCGCAGCTTGAAATCAGCAGGACTGAGGCGAGGAGCAGGCAGAGGAGCAAGCGGTTGTCCGGGGCAATGGGCATGGCAAGGCCTCATGGGGCAAAGTCTTCGAGGGGGATGATCTGGTGGAAGAAGGGGCGCTGCTCGTCCTTCCGGTGGCTGACAAAGAGGATGGTGGAAAGCTTTTGCTCTGCGATTTTTTCCAGTAGTTCAAGCAGAGTATGCCGGTGCGTATCGTCGAGGCCGTGGGTCGCCTCGTCAAAGATAAGGAGTTTGGGACGCTTGATGAGCGCCCTGGCGATGAGCACCATGCGCTGTTCGGCAAAGGGAAGTTTTTTGAAGGGGACGTCCGCCTTGTCTTGAAGACCGAGCCAAGTCAGCCAGTGCATGCCGATCCGTGTCTCGGTCTCATGCACCTTCCGGTAGAGGCCGATGGAATCATAGAGGCCGGAGAGGATGATATGGAGGGCGCTCCCGGGGACCCGATGTTCCCTGTGCAGGACAGGAGACACTATCCCCATGTGTCTTTTAATGTCCCAGATCGATTCGCCGCTGCCCCGTTTTCTGCCGAAGATGCGCAGTTCGTTGGTGTAGCATTTGGGGTTGTCGCCGGTGATGATATCGAGAAGCGTGGATTTTCCGCACCCGTTGGGACCGGTTATCAGGGTGTGATCTCCGGTTCTTATGGTCAGGTTAAGACCTGTAAACAGCCTGATATCTCCATAGGCGGCAGAGCCGTTCCAAAGGACGATCAGTTCCTCTGCGGGGGTCGGGACAGCGCCGTTCAGATAGATTTCCGGCGTGGCCTGATAATCGGGACCTGTTTTTTTCTGCTCGTCCAGGAGTTGGGAAAGTATCTGAGGCCGGGGGCCTGCCAGGCTGAGACGCCCCGCGTCGATTACCGCCAGGTGCGTGCACCAGGCCGGGATATCGCCGCTGGCATTGACGGTCAGAATCAGCTCTATTCCCTGGGCGGGCAGGTGGCTGAGGGCCTGGTCCAGCTCAATGCAGCTCCGCTGATCGAGGCCCTCGTAGGGGTTCTGGATGACCAGCGTTGTTGCCCCGCGAATCAATTCCCGCAGAAGGATGAGTTTTCTGCACTGTCCAGAACTCAGTTGCCGGTAGCCCACGTCGAGACAGCGTTCCATGCCGAACGTTCTGAACAGAGGCAGGTGGGCATTGCAGTCGGGGATGAACTCGTTGACCCGAGTGCCGCAATCAATCCTGCCCAGGATGTCGGTATCGTCCCTGCGCAGTTCCTCTTCAAATATTTCCTGCTGCATTTGAAAGGATACAAGCCCCGGTTGCTCCGGGATATCAAGAATATCGCTTGAGAAATCCCGAAGGTTGCCTGACAGGAGATCGAGAAAGAGGTCTATGCCCGAGCGGTTCCGTCCGTACAGGCACCAGGCCTCGCCGGGGTGTGTGGTGAATTCATCAAGCTGCAGGCTGTGATGCCGTAAATTTTTTATATGCATATCCTGTCGTGCAGCCTGAAAAGGGCAATGGCCGCGGTCAACTCCTTTCCTACGATCTGGCCTGATTGACCGAAATGATGGCGAAAATGAAGCAGACACATCCTGCTCCGGCAAGTATCAGATAGTCGCCGGCGTATACCGGCTCGACTAAGGCGGAAGCCCTGATAGCCTTGGTGGCGTGGGTCAGCGGCAGGACTTCCAGCACCCTCTGGCCCCAGACCGGGAGCTGGGAGAGCGGAAAGAAGGTTCCGCCCAGAAAGGCCATGGGGGTGATGATAAAATTGTTGAGCAGAGTCTGATCGGCATGGGATTTGACATGCATGGCCAGTCCAACAGCCAGCGAAGCGAAGACGAAGCTGTTGAGCAGGAAAGCGGTCAGGAACAGGGCGTTATAGGAGAGGACCACCCCGAAGAGGGCGCCGAGGATGAGGATGACGCCCCCGCCCAGCAGCGCCCGTGTCATCCCCGCCAGCACTTCGCCCAGGACATAGGCCAGGTTGCTGATGGGCGCGGCCTGAAATTCGTCGAAGATATGCCAGTAAAATCTGGCGATGTTGATCTCTCCTGCGATGGCGAAGGCCTGGGTCATGCTGGCCATGGCTGCAAGTCCCGGCAGCAGGAACTCCAGATAAGAGTGTCCGCCAACATTGACATGGCGTCCCACCGCATAGCCGAAAGCGATCAGGTAGAGCAGCGGCGATACCGACCAGGCCGGAATCAGCTTGGCCAGCCGGCGTTTGAGGATGATCATTTCGCGCAGATAGACTGCCGTCCAGCCTTTGGTCATAGTATCTTCCTCCCGGTCAAGGAAATAAAGGCATCCTCAAGATTGACACGCCGGACCGTGAGGCCGTCCATGCGGCTGACAACATACTCGCGGGCCTCGTCCCTGGACCTGAAATAGGCCGTCTGCAGGCGGTTGTCGTCCAGAAAATCCACCGCCCATTCACCGATGCCCGCCATCAGTGCGGCAGGGCTGTCTTCGGCTACGATTCTGCCCGTGTCCAGGAAGGCAACCCGGTCGGCCAGAAATTCGGCCTCTTCTATATAATGCGTGGTCAGAAAGATGGTCGTGCCGCTGCTCTGGATCTTTCTGACCAGTCCCCAGATGCGCCTCCGTATGGCAGGGTCGAGCCCCACAGTGGGCTCGTCCAGAAAGAGTATGCCGGGTGCGTGCAACAGGGCCCGGCCGATGAGCAGCCTGCGTTTCATTCCGCCGGAGAGCGTCTTGACCAGGACCTTGCGCCTGTCGTTCATCTCGATATAATCGAGAAGTTCCTCGGTCCGGCGGGCGATATCGGGCTTGGGCATGTGGTGGAGCAGGCCGTGGATCAGCAGATTTTCCTCAACGGTCAGCTCGGCGTCCAGATTGGTATGCTGCGGCACCAGCCCGAACTGGGCCTTGCATTTAAGGGGGTCCTTCCCGATGTCATATCCGTTCAGCAGGACAGTGCCTTTGTCCAGCCGGGTCAGCCCGGTCAGAATACGGATGGTGGTGGTCTTCCCTGCGCCGTTTGGTCCCAGGTAGCCGAAAATCGTGCCTGGTCCGACAGTGAAGGAAACCCCGGCCAGGGCGGTCCGATCTCCGAATTGCTTGGTCAGGTCCTTTACTTCAATCACGTCTTTACCCCTGTTGATGGTGTTCTTCCTCTCTGTCTCATGCAGGGAGAAGAGAGGATTTTATCTTCACGCGCTGAGAAAGGAGCGACAAATGGTTATATGGTTCAGGCGCTCATGTCAATGGATATCTGATTTTTGTTCGGGAAGAAGAGAGGGAAGGAACGGACAGAGTCAAGCTGGAAAAACAGGAATATTGCGGAGATGGCGATCCAGGGAGGCGGTGCGGCAACAGGCGCCTGCCGGTTACCGCCCCCTGGCAGAGAGCTGCAGGATATCAGGGACAGCGGACGATGGCGCCGTCCACCAGATAGATAACCTCTTCGGCTATATTCGTGGCCCGGTCGGCGATACGTTCCAGATGTCTGGCGAGCAGGTAGGTATTGATCTGCCTGCCGGGATGTTCGGGGTTTTTGCGGATCATCTCTTTGACCGCATCGTAGGCCTGATTGCGAAAGGCGTCGACTTCGTCATCGATATGGAAGATCTCCCTTGCCTGCTTGGCATCGCGGTTGACCAGCGCATCGAGACTCATCTTCAGCATCTGTATCACCTTTTCCGACATGGTGCTGAAATCAAAGCTGGTATTGATGACATTGCTGCTGCCTATGGTCTGGACCCGGATGGCAATGCTGACCGCCATATCCGCTATTCTCTCTATCTCATTGTTTATTTTTATCACTGCGATCAGGAAGCGCAGATCGCTGGCAACGGGCTGATGCAAGGCGAGTATCTTCAGGCAATCCTCTTCAATCTCGATTTCCATCTCGTCGACCTCATAGTCGGACAATATGATGGATTGAATCAACTCTTCATCATTGGTTTCAATGACCTTGACAGCCTTTCGTACGCGATCTTCTACCATGGAACTCAAAAGAAGAAGTTTTTTATTCAGTTTCTGGAGTTCAAGATGGAATGTGAAATGGGGTTGCATTCTGGCTCATATCCTTATGTATAATTGGCCCCCCGCAGGTCTGCCCTTGCAGGAAAAGCGTTTTTCGATAATATAACAGGTATCATACGAGGCGAACATTTGCAAAGAGTTAAGACTCCGTTAGTATCACGTTAACTACGGGAAATGGCTTGCACACGCAAAGAAAATACTGCACGTTACAGCAGGTCTTTCATCTGTTATACGGCCACCTGGCTTTGCAAGAGGAGTTTCCCCCGGCGCCAGGGGTTTTCGTTCAGCCCCGGAAGCGGATAAGACCCTTCAGCAAACAATCTTCTTTGCGGAAGGCACAAAAGATCATTTTCAGAGTACGCATAAATGACGGAAAAGTCTATATCATGAGATACCAGTGATGTCAAAAACACATATCCTTATCATCGAGGACGAGGCAGATATACAACAGCTTGTCAGCTATAACCTCATAAGGGCCGGATTTAACGTAACTTGCGCTGATTCCGGTGAAGAAGCCCTGGAGTGTCTGCATCGGGAAAAAATCGACTGTGTTCTTCTCGATCTGATGCTGCCGGGGATGAGCGGGCTGGAAGTCTGTTCAGCTATGAAAAAGGGCAAGGGTAAAATTGACAATCTGCCCCCGATTATCATGCTGACCGCCAAGGGAGAAGAGGAAGACATAGTTGCCGGCCTGGAGTGCGGCGCCGATGACTATATAACCAAGCCCTTCAGTCCCAAGATCCTGGTCGCGCGGATAAAATCCGTACTCAGACGTCTCGAGGAAAATAAAGACGGAGCCGAACAGACCGAGAAGGGGCGCGTCGTGGTCAATGGCCTGGAAATTGATCTGGGACGCCACGAGGTTCGCCTGGAAGGGGCACTGCTTCAACTCACCATGACCGAGTTCGGGATACTGAATCTGCTTGCCGAAAAACCGGGTTGGGTCTTCACCCGTCAGCAGATCATCGATTCGGTCAGGGGGTACGATTTCCTTGTCACGCCACGGGCCATAGATGTCCAGATCTTTGGTCTGCGGAAGAAAATGGGCAAGGCTGGCGGGATGATAGAGACGGTCAGAGGGATTGGCTACAGGTTCAAGTCGGACTGGAAAAATGAGAAGTAGGAGCGCCTGATGCGGAAACTTATCTGGAAGATTTTTCCTGCCAATCTGCTGATTATCCTGATCACCATGGCGGGGTGCGGATGGTATGGCTCAATTGCGCTGAAGGATTTCTATCTCCACCAGTTGGACATGGATTTATCGGATAGAGCCCATATGCTCAGGCCCTATGTCGATGATTTCGTCGGCCACAAGGACTTTGCCAGCCTGAAAAAATTCTGTGCGATTTCAGGGAACGAGTCGGCCACCCGGGTCACTGTCATTGATCCTACCGGAAAGGTCCTGGCTGATTCCGATGAAGATTCCGATTTCATGGAAAATCATCAGAACAGACCGGAAATTATTGAGGCAATGAACGGCAAGACTGGAAAATCATTGCGTTTCAGCAGGACATTGAAAACCCGGATGCTCTATATTGCCATCCCTTTGTCCGGGGCGGAGGACAACGCCGGCTCGACGGCTGCGGCAGGCGTCCTGCGCGTTTCCGTACCGGCAACGGCCATTGATGAAACCCTGCATTCCGTCCGGGGCGGGATCCTTGCAGGCTCCGGAGGCATCATCCTTCTGGCGGCTTTGATCGCCCTTCTGGTCTCCAGGAACATCACCCGGCCTCTGGAAATCATGAAGGCCAACGCTGAAAGACTGTCAAAGGGAGATTTCAGCCATCGCATGCTGGGGCTGCAGGGAAAGGCCGCATCTCTTGAGGTTGCGACACTGGCGGCCGCCATGGACATGATGGCCGCACAGTTGGATGAGCGGTTCAAGACCATCGTCAATCAGAGAAATGAGCTGGATACAGTCTTTTCCTGTATGGTGGAATCGGTTCTGGCCGTTGACAGCCAGGAACGCATTATCAACATCAATACGGCCGCAGCCACGCTGTTCGGGATCGACAAGGAAAAAGCCAAGGGGCGGCTGGTGCAGGAGATCGTAAGAAACGTCCCCCTGCAACGGCAGATTGCCACGATTCTTGACAACGGCAAACCGCTTGAGGATGAGATTGTGCTGCCTGACGACGGCGGAGAGCGGTTTCTGCAGACCAATCTGGTTTCACTGCGGGACGGCGGCACTGAGAGGGAAGATGTCCTGGTGGTTATGAACGACGTAACGAAGCTGCGGCGTCTTGAGAATATGCGCCGTGATTTTGTCGCCAATGTCTCTCATGAGCTGCGGACTCCCATTACTTCGATCAGAGGCTATGTGGAGACGCTGCTCGATGAAAAGCTGGAGGATCGCGAAAACGGCATCAAATTTCTGGAAATCGTGTTGCGTCAGTCCGACCGGCTCAATGCCATCATCGAGGATCTGCTCTCGCTTTCGCGCATTGAGCAGGAGGCGGAAAACGGGGAGATCGTCCTGACGGAGGGGCGTCTTCGGCCGGTCCTTGAAACGGCGATCCAGACCTGCCAGATCAAGGCGGATCAGCAGGATGTCCGGATCACGCTGGATTGCCCGGATGAGCTCTGGGGTTTTATGAATGACACCCTGATCGAGCAGGCAGTGGTGAATCTTCTGGTCAACGGAATAAAGTATAGCGAAAAGGGTTCAACTGTTGCCGTGGATGCAGAGATTTCCGGGCAGGAAAAGGACACGATTTTGATCCGGGTCAAGGATACAGGCATCGGCATCGGCAAGGAGCATCTGCCCAGACTGTTTGAACGGTTCTATCGGAGCGATAAGGCCCGGAGCCGCAAACTGGGCGGCACCGGACTGGGACTGGCCATCGTCAAGCATATTGTCCAGGCCCATGGCGGGACTGTCGAGGTTCAAAGCAGGGAAGGCCAGGGGACACTCTTTACCATAAGTCTGGCTGGGGCGATCCGGGAATCCTGAGTGTCCTGAAGCAGGATTCGGGAGTGTGTCCTGAAGCAGGACTCGGGATCTTGTTGAGAGGAAAGTTCCTGTGGCGTACTGGTTCTGCCTGCCGGATAGAGTGTTTTACCGGTTGTACAGCCATTTCTCCAGGATCTTGAAGACCACCTCACGCTTGATGGGCTTGGTGATATAGTCGTCCATCCCTGATTCGATGCAAATTTCCCGGTCTCCAACCATGGCATTGGCCGTCATGGCTATGATGGGAACAGAGGTGAAGCCTCTCTTGCGGATCTGCCGGGTCGCCTCCAGACCGTCCATCTCCGGCATCTGAATATCCATCAGGACGAGATCAACCGCATCGGGATTTTTCGTGATGCATTCAAGAGCCATCCGGCCGTTGCTGACAACCTCGATTGTATATCCTGCCTTCGTCAGCATGATAGTCGCAAGTTTCTGGTTGACCAGATTGTCTTCAGCCAAAAGGATCCTGATGGAGTGCTTCATATCCTCGCGGATTGAATACTGGGTGACGATTGCAGGCGGGGCCTGCGCCGTCTGGGGACTTTCTGATGTGCCCAGAATTTTGGCCAGGGTTTTTAAAAGAATGGGCCTTCTGGTCGGCTTGGTCAAAAAGGCGTTGAAGCCGGCATCACGGCATTGGTTTGCGATCTTCTCTGTGGAAGAGGTGTAGGCGAGCAGAGGGATAGACCGGCTTCCGAGATCCGACTCCCTGATCCTGACCGCCAGATCGAAACCGGAAATCCTGGGCATCTGGAGATCCAGAATGCCGAAATCGAAGGGCTTCCCTTCCTGTTCGGCTGCCTTGAGAATATCCAGGGCCTCTGCTCCGTTGAGCGTCGAGATTATGGTAAAGCCGGATTTCCCGAGGATATTGTGAAGGATCTCGATATTTGTCCTGTTGTCGTCAACAACCAACCCTTTAAGTCCGTGAAAATCTTTGATATCCTGAATTGTTTCCGACACACGGGACGATTTTTTCATAACGGCGGTAAAGTGGAAGATTGTCCCTTTTCCCAGGGTGCTTTCCACCCATATGTCCCCGCCCATCAACCTGGCCAGTTTCTTGCTGATTGAGAGTCCCAGCCCTGTTCCGCCGTATTTCCTGGTGGTTGAGCCATCCGCCTGCTTAAAGACCTCGAAAATAGATTCAAACTTGTCTTCCGGTATCCCTATTCCCGTGTCGCGAATTCTGCAGTGCAGGACGAGGGTGTCGTCCAGTTCCTGCTCAACATCTATGGAGAGTTCGAGCTCACCGTGTTCGGTAAATTTTGCCGAATTTCCGAGCAGGTTCACCAGAACCTGGCGGAAACGCCCCGGATCGCCAATGACATTAGCAGGAAGGTTATCGTCAATCCTGCAGAGAACCTCTATGGGTTTTCCCATCACTCTGGGCCTGATTAATTCACAGACATCATGCGAAGTGATTTCCGGGTCAAAATCAATCCATTCCAGGGTCATCTGACCGGCTTCAACCTTGGAAAAATCCAGAATATCGTTGATAAGGCTGAGGAGGGCTTCGCCGCTTCTTTTAATCGTGAGCGCGCTGTCCTTCTGTTCATCGTCCAGTTCCGTGGCCAGCAGCATATCGGTGAAACCGATCACACCGTTCATGGGGGTCCTGATCTCATGGCTCATTGAAGCCAGGAACTGGCTTTTGGCAACACTTGCAGCCTCGGCCGCCATCTTCGCGTCCAGCAATTGCTTTGTCTGGGCCTCAATCGCTGATTGCAGTGTTTTAGAATACTGCTCCTGCTGCTCCTGAACCATCCTGTAACTCCGTTGCGTTTCCTCCATGACCTCCAGGTATTTTGTATCCAATACCTGGAATTTCCGGTCAAACTGCTTTTTTTGAATGGAGAGCCGTTTGCGGAGGCCGGCGCTCTCCCGCCGTTCGAAAAAGAGGTCGGAAGTCAGCGTGATCAGGGTAAGAGTTTCCTGGGAAAGCGCATCCCCGGAAGGACTTGCAGCGACGAGCCGGGCGTTGAGCTGGGGGATTTCCTGAACATGACAGCTCCGGCCCGTTGCAGAAACAACCGTTCCCGAGCCTTGGATGGCAGAAACTTTTTCGATGAGTTCTCTGACGCATTCCGGTGGCAGCGGTTGACCGCCTTGCTGGCCCTGGTAGAGTTTCTTGTCATTGTCGAGACAGGAGAATTCAAGGCCATTGCAGGATGCAAAGAGATGAGAGAGAAGGGCATTTATGTCGCTCTCAACTTCCTGCTGGGGATGCAAGAGTGAAAAATTCATCATTTTTTCCCTATTCTCCGTAGATTTCCATGGTTTTGTTCATTTCTTCCGGAAAATCGTCGATCAGCACCTTGTATTCATCGGCATTCTCTTGAATATGATCCGTAAGCATTGGTGAAAGCCTGGGCTTGCAACCGGGGATGGGCGTAAAATCGAATTGACCGACGATGTATTCGGAGATTTGAAGGATACCTGTCAGGCTTGTGGGATCAATATCCTCGCCGGCCGAATGATGATCACGAATAGCCTCCTGAAGAGCAGGGGGCATTTCCCAGTCGCATGCCAGAAGATATCCGATTTCACAATGGTCTGTATCCAGAAACTGTTGTTCGCATTCGGGCAAAGAGCCGGTTGCTCCGCAAGCCCCGCAGGCCTCAAGAAAGGGCTTATTTGCTACCTGCTCTTCAACAATGAGTCCGAAATCATGGAGAATACCGCACAGATAGGCGTTGTCTCCATTGATTGCGAAAATTCTCTCCGCAACCATCCGGCTGCAGACGCTCACCGCGGCGCAGTGCAGCCAGAGTTTCTTTCTGGAAAAGACGGCGGAAGCCCTGTCATCCTTGAATATATTTTTCATGGCATCGGTCACTGCCATATTCTGCAGATTCTTCATGCCGATAAATGCCACAGCCCGGCTGATGGATTCAACGTGTTGCAGCACTCCGAAAAAGGGACTGTTCACCATGCGCAGGAGCCTGACAACCAAAGTCGGGTCCGTTTTGATCACGTCCTCGAAATCCTTCATGGTGGAATTCTCGTTGTTGATCAATTTGGACAGCCTTGTGACCACATGCGGCAACGTCTTGATCGCGGTGTATTTTTTTATAAGTTGCTGAGCTGAAGACATGCAAACCTCGGGATTTTATATGAAAGTCTTGTTTTAATGCCGGTCCAGTCGCCATACTGAAATGACGAGATCAGGCTCCCTCTGTTTTTTCACGGCGTCATATATTCAGGAAAAATCCCGGTCTGAAAAAGAGGCCTGTTTTTCAGAAGACGGGGGCCCGATGAGACCGGAGGGCGTCTGCCCGGAGTCAACTTATCGAGTGATACCGGCCTCATAGCGTTTGGCTATATTCCGGGCGGCCAGAAATTCAGAATAAAAATTTCTGGCCGCAAATTTAAAATAGCCTTCTTCGTAATGTCGGAAGATGTTTTCATAGGATCCGTGGGCATCCTTGGCGCGCACCATCCCTGCCGTACCATAGTTATAGGCCGTGATGGCCAGCGGCCAGCTCCCGAGGGAGTCAAAGTTTTTTTGCAAGAGCTGAGCGGCAGCGTGGGTTGATTTCAGCGGGTTCCGCCGCTCGTCAACGTCGTTGTCGATCCTCATGTACTGTTTTCCCGTCCCTCGGGTGAACTGCCACATGCCTGCTGCGCCACATTTGCTGTAGGCATCTATGTTGAAGGAGGACTCCACGTGAGGGAGATAGGCCAGGTCGGCAGGAAGGCCGTAATGCTGGAAGATCTGTTTGATTCTCGGCATATATTTGATTGATCTCTGCACGCCTTCCAGAAAACGTTCCTTCTGGCCTGTTTGAGCCCGGATATTGTCCGAGGCAAATTGCATGTTCCTGCGGGCGTTGGGACCCTGAAACATATTTGCGACCCTTTGTTCATCCCGGGTCTCAGGAGGCTGGCCTGATGATAATCGCAGAAGGATCTGCGAATATTTTTCCTTCACGGCTCTCATGCGGTTATTGTTGATTTCCCGAGCCCCTGGAAGATCTTCACTGACAAGCGGAATGACTGTGTAGATTTTTGTCAAATCGATCTGGTCGTGGAGGACGGCGCTGTTAATCGAGTACTCGGAGTAGATCTTTTCCCAGAATGTGACATTGTTTCGGATAGCTTGGTATTCCGGGAACTTATTGTCTGATGTCTCGGCCTGGATCCTGGCCGGATTTACAAGCAGAAAAAGCAGGAAGACGAAACAGGAGGCGGATAAAGCAGCGTCGGGAAATTTTATGCGAGTAAAAAACATGGGGAAAACGATGTGTTGGAGGTAGAATGAAAAATTATTTTCGTTCATAGGCTTGCTGGTGACCTCTGAACGTCCCGGCAATGTAATGAAAACGTATTAAATCATAAGGAGGGAGGGATGTACACTCCAATATTAGCAACCCTCGGTTTTATTCTATCTCCGGATTGCAGCAGGGTTCTGCTTGTCCATCGTACTGGCCGAAAAGAGGATCATCATTTTGGTAAATATAACGGATTGGGGGGTAAATTGAAACCCGGAGAGGATATTTATCAGTGCTTGCGGAGGGAAATCCGGGAAGAAGCAGGAATAGAATGCCGAAAAGCCGTTTTGCGGGGAACAATTAACTGGCAGGGGTTTGGCAAAAATGAGGAAAACTGGTTTGGGTTTATTTTTTTGATACACAGTTTTATCGGACAACCCGCTGTGGCCAATGAAGAAGGTGAACTCGTATGGAAATCACTTCATGATCTGCATACCCTGCCGATGTGGGAAGGTGATAAGTACTTCATTCCCCTGGTCTTTGACTCTGATCCGAGGATTTTCCATGGATGTTTGCCCTATAAAAACGGTAAGCCTGTCAGCTGGAACTTTTCGCGGGTGTAGCCCGGAGGAGACGCGGTCCCCACGTCTTGTGGGGGAAATATCGCGGGGCCTTCCTGCTCCATTCTGGTTATTGGTTGCGGAGAATAGTGTGCATGGTATATTCAAAATTGTAGGGATTGTGGCAGTTGGCACAGTAGAACCATATTTGATGACATGAAATAAGAGTGAAATAAGGGGATTTAGTATGGCTCAAGGGAACGAATTGGAGCGTCTTGAAGGTTTCGTGGCTAAACTCTTGGCTGAGTTCAATGGATTGAGAGATGAGAAAGAGGAGCTTCTGGAAAATCTGCGCGAGCGGGATGAAAAAATAGAAGCGCTTGAGAGCGAACTCTCCTCGGCAAAATCCGAACGGAACGATGTGGGGAGCAGGGTGAAAGGGCTGATTCAACAGATTGAAAACTGGGAATCCTCTCTGGAGGAAGGTGAGACAAAGTCATCACAGGCTTTGCCGGAATCGCGGATACAGCGAAACCTTTTCTCTGTGGGACAACAGGATGAGAACGCGGCTGAATAGATTCCTGTGGCGGTTTTCTTTATGCCGCGAGCCTGCCCATGCCGCGCAGGCAGGGAAGAGATCATGTCCTGCACGGTCAGGATCTCAGGTTGAGGTGTGAGAAGAGGGACTATTCGGTTAAGCATAATATCTTAATAGAGCATTCTGGCTGAATATGTCTGATCAGGAACGATTAGTTCGGTTTACGCTTCTTGGACAGGACTTCACTTTCTATACCGGCTCGTCCGAAGAAGAAATGAAGGAAATACTGGAACTGGTCAAGAAGATGGTTGAGGATAACACCACCGGGGTGTCCGGGACCCTTCCCGCCAGCCGGGTTGCCGTGATGGCGTGTCTGAATATGGCTTCAAAGTTTATGAGGCTGAAACGAAGTTTTGAAGATTATAAAATAGAGACAGAGGGGAGAATCAATAGCATAAATATGCAATTAGAAGCGCTTTTTCTATTGCTGAAAGACAAGCCTTGAATGTATGCCAGGGCAGATCTCTTCCTTTTTGCGCCAGAAGAAAAGAATGCTTCTGTTTAGCTTGCATGGAAGCCTGGAAGAGTACAGAGTCCTGGAGATGCGGAGCGGGATGTTCAGTTGAAGACCGGAGAGTTTTTGCTGATGTTCGGCTTAATTTCTTTTTGTTTGGTTATTATTCTGCTATAATCGTATTAAGACAGATTTGTATGGTCGATGCGTCGGGGAGCCGCAGTTCTTCTCGATTTGTTGAATGTTTTTCCCCCCGCTGGCACACGCGCTCCGATGATTCGGGTTGAGTGCTTACGGGGTGTTTGGTCGATATTTCCCTGCGCTGTTGGTGATCTTCAGTGTTGTTGAGCCAACTCTCATAAAAAGGGCGCCTTCGCTGCCGTCGAATGGAGAATCGTACGCGAATTTCCTGATAATGGTATGGGGTTCCCACCTATATTCATAGGTTTAACTTACCTGTTGACACGGCAGGGTGGGGAATCTTTTTCACACAGTGACGTGATAGTTTTCTGTGTTTTATTATATCCGGGATTTCCTTTTCTTTTGAACATTCATGAGCTGAAGAGAGGAGGAATATGTTTTCCGGGCATGAATCATAAAGAAGATTGAATACAGCTGGGGTGCTGTTTGAACGAAGTGGTGAATAAGGGAAGTAAAATCAGCTTTTTATAATACGTTCTTTCTTGAGGTCAGGAGGTGTAGTCTGATTGGTCAGCAGTTCTGAGCACGGGTTTTATCATCATCGGAGTAGGGAAATGCAGCAGCACGCAGCTTGCTGATGATGTGTCCTGGAAGAGGGGAGGCTGGTATTGAGGATAGATACATTACCGAAGCTTGAGAGAGGTGTTTCTTGATTCTTATAAAAAGCGTACAGGAGATAGCTGGTATTTTGTCGGGTGTTTTTTGATTCGGTGAATTCAGGCCAGGGGGGCGCATTCTGCTGCCGTGATTGAGATATCATCAAACCGATTTGTACATATCCCCGACAGATTCGCCGGTGCGGCATGGTTTTTTATCATGTGGTTTGTATAACGGACCTGCTATGAAGGTATTACATTCGATTTTATCGGATTTTGATATGTGGCCTGGTTCTTGAGGGGCAAATACTCTTTTGGTCATGTGCTGTTCCGTATAATACATAATACTCAATACTCCTTCCCTTCCCATTTTTGTTCTGCAGTGCGGTTCGTCCGCCTTCTCTCCTTGTTGTCCTTCGATCGTTACCTGATAGGATGCAAGTCCCATGGATCACCTGAATCTACAAATAATATTTCTGGTACCTTTTGGTCTGTTTCTTGGCGTAGTACTGGGATTTTTCCTCCGGAAACGTTTGGTGGAAAACCATCAGAAAAGCGTTGCCGCGCAAGGAAAATTAATCGTTGAAAATGCAATTATCGAGGCCGAGCAGCTGAAGAAAGAAGCACTGTTGCAAAGCAAAGAAGAGGCCTATCGGGTCAAGCAGGATGCCGAGAAGGAACTCAAGACGGAAAGGGATGAATTAAAGGATGAAACCCGGCAATTGAATAAAAAAAGAGACCAGTTGAAGCGGGAATGGGATAATTACGACAGAAAACACCTCGAACAGCTGAAGATCGAAAAAAACTTTCAGCAGGAGGAACTCGCTATCCAGGAGAAGCTGGAGGAAGTCGAACAACTGGTCAGCAAACAGCGGTTTGAGATGGCGCGCATTGCCGGGATAAGCCAGGAGGATGCCAAAAGAATGCTCATGGAATCCCTGGAAAGCGAAGCGCGGATGGATGCCGGTAAGCAGTTGGCCAAGATTGAAAACGAGATGAAGATGGAGGCTGACCGGAAAGGAAAGAACATCCTTGCCCTGGCGATTTCCCGATACGCCGGCGACTATGTCGCAGACAAGACCGTCTCCATGGTGCCCTTGCCCAATGATGAAATGAAGGGCAGAATAATAGGACGCGAAGGCAGGAATATCAGGGCGATCGAGGCGGCCACCGGCATAGATATCATTATTGACGATACTCCCGAGGCCGTCATTCTGTCGGGTTTTAATCCAGTAAGGCGTGAGGTTGCCCGGTTGGCGCTTCTGCAGCTTATCGGCGATGGACGGATTCATCCGGGCCGTATTGAAGAAGTAGTTGAAAAGGTGACCAAGGAATTGGAAGTCACCATCAGAGAGGCCGGTGAACAGGCAACCTTTGACGTCGGCGCCCATGGCGTTCATGTTGAATTGATAAATATTCTCGGCAGACTGAAATACCGGACCAGCTATGGGCAGAATGTGCTTCAACATTCACTTGAGGTTGCCTTCCTCTGCGGGATCATGGCAGCAGAGATCGGTATCGATATCAAGATGGCCAAAAGAGCAGGACTTCTGCACGATATCGGCAAGGCCGTTGATCATGAGGTGGAGGGATCGCATGCGATCATCGGCCGCGATCTGGCCAAGAAGTACGGCGAACCGCCGGAGGTCGTGTATGCCATCGGAGCGCATCATGAGGATCAGCCTCCTCAAAGCGTCCTGGACATCCTTGTTCAGTCTGCCGATGCGCTTTCCGGAGCGCGTCCCGGTGCAAGAAAAGAGATGCTTCAGAGTTATGTGAAACGTTTGGAAGATCTTGAAAAAATAGCGTCATCTTTCAAGGGAGTCGAAAAATCCTACGCGATACAGGCCGGCCGCGATCTGCGCATTATTGTCGATTCGAAGAAGGTGAAGGACAGTGAAGCCGTGCTGCTCAGCCAGGATATCGCCAAGGCTATTGAAAAGCAGCTGACCTATCCGGGGCAGATTCGGGTGACCGTGATCAGGGAAACACGGGCTGTCGAATTTGCCCGGTAGCGTGGAGGCGAGCAGCCGCCCTGGAAATTTCAGTGCGGGCATGGTGAAATCGGCTGTGATGAACGGCATGGACTATCGAGGGTGTCCACACCCTTCCATTGAGTTTTTCACGGTCAATAACTAATATATTTCAAGCATTAAGAGTTGCTTTTCTTATGATTTCCGTTGACGAGCAGATTGCCCTGATAGAGAGGGGAACAGTTGAGTGTATTTCTCGTGATGAGCTTGTAAAAAAGCTGCAAAAATCCGTGGCCACAGGGGTGCCTTTAAAGGTGAAGGCGGGCTTTGACCCAACCGCACCCGATCTGCACCTCGGTCATACCGTTCTCTTGCAGAAATTGAAACATTTTCAAGATCTTGGTCATCATATTTATTTCTTGATCGGCGATTTCACCGGTATGATCGGCGATCCCACCGGGAAATCCGAGACCAGAAAGGCCCTGACCCGTGAAGATGTTCAGCGGAATGCCGAGAGTTACAAGGAGCAGGTTTTCAAAATTCTGGATCCGCAAAAGACGGAGGTCGTCTTTAACAGCAGCTGGCTCGGGAAACTGGATTCCTTTGACATGATCAAGCTTGCATCCCAACTAACTGTGGCAAGGATGCTTGAACGGGAGGATTTTAAGACGCGTTTTGAAGGCGGCAAGCCGATTTCAATCCATGAATTTCTCTATCCTCTGATCCAGGGCTACGATTCCGTTGCCCTGGAAGCGGATGTTGAACTGGGTGGCACCGATCAGCTTTTTAATCTGTTGATGGGAAGGGATCTGCAGCGTTCACGAGGGCAGGAGCCGCAGATAGTGCTGACCCTGCCGCTTCTGGAAGGTCTGGATGGCGTCAACAAGATGAGTAAGTCCCTAGGGAATTATATCGGAATCACAGAGTCTGCCAACGATATTTATGGCAAGGTACTCTCCGTTTCCGATACGCTGATGTTCCGGTATTATGATCTGTTGAGTGATCTTCCCACAAGCGAGATCGCTTCGCTGAAAAGGAAGATGGAAGGGGGAGAGATTCACCCCAAAGAGGTCAAGAAGCAACTGGCCAGAGAGCTCGCTGCCCGTTTTCATAACCGGGAGGATGCGCTTGCTGCAGAAGAAAATTTTGAGAAGGTCTTTCAGAAGAAGGGGTTACCGGATGAAATTCCCGAGGTGAACCTTGCAGCTTCCGAAGCAGTCTGGCTCCCGCAATTACTGGTTGACGCCGGGCTTGTGAGCTCAACTTCCGACGGACGAAGGATGATCAAGCAGAATGCGGTGACCGTTGATGGTGAAAAGATCACGGAAGAAGGGCGCACCTTTCCCTCACAGGGAGAACTGCTGATAAAGGTGGGGAAAAGACGTTTTTGCCGGGTGAAATTCGTTTGATCAGGGCGTCTGCAACAAAACAACGAAAGGCCGGCAACTGAAAAAGTTGCCGGCCTTTCGGGTTCTCTCCTTCAGAGTTGGATCCTTTCAGTCTTCAGCGGTGTATCTCTGTGCAGGGCAATTCCACTGCCATCCGGATTTTCAAAATTATTGATCCTGCTGCTTTTGGGCGCAATTGTCACAGATCCCGGAAAATTCAATATGGTGGCCGAGGATCTGGTAGTCGCATGCGCCGGTAGCCATTACATTGATATGCTGTTGTACGGGGATATCGATATCATCGACCTTGCTGCATTGGATACACCGCACATGATAATGCGGGCTGATCGTGGCATCAAACCGCTTTTGCGTGCCGCCAACCTCAAGCTTCAGGATAATGCCGCTCTCTGCCATCAACTCAAGATTTCTATAGACGGTACCCAGGCCAATGCGAGGGAGACGCCTGCGAACCATGTCATACACTTCATTGGCGGTCGGGTGTGAGGTAACCTTTGCAAGCTCTTCTAAGATAATCTGGCGTTGGGTGGTAAACCTCATATTGGGCAGCTCATTCATAATTCAGTCCCTGGTTGCTCTCTTTAGGAATAATAGATTTTCTCATCTAATAATCATATATGATTTTTTGAATAAAACAACGGGAAATTAGCCTGATCCAAATAAAAAAACAATACAAGATTGCAAAAAAGAGAAAGTTCCTCAAAATCCTGCATAAATGGACTGAGAACTCGTGAAATGCAGTCTGAAGTCAGAGGGATTTCAGATAGTGTCATTGAGCGGAGGATTATAGTATCCCAGACGCAGGTTGGGAAATGTTTCCTTCACCTTCTGCAACCAGGTACGCATGCCCATGCATCTTTCATCCGGCGGATGGCCTATGGTCTTGATATACCATTCGGGGTCCATATTCAGATTCCGCAACTGAATGAGATCGGGGGTGCAGGAAGCCAGAAGATCAAAGAGAACTGCCGTTTCTTTTTCTGAATCGGTAAGGCCTGGAAAGATAAAATAATTCAGAGAAACAAACCTGCCGCAGCGTTTCATGATCCGGATAGATTCCCGGACATCTTCAAAGTGGTAATTTACGGGTCGGTAATAGGCGTTATAATATGACGGCTGGACCGAATTAAGACTCACCCGGAGACTGTCCAGACCTGCATGTGCCAGCCTCGCCACTGCATCGGGAATGCTGGAGTTTGAGTTCAGATTGATCGTTCCCCTGCTTGTGAGCTGGCGGATTTTTCGTATTGCCTTTTCGATTGTTGTACATTGCAGAAGTGGTTCTCCTTCGCATCCCTGTCCAAAGCTGACTATGGCCTTCGGGGCTTTTTCCAGGTGCGGTACAGCGATCTCCACGATTTCATTCGGGGTGGGGATGAAACCAATGCGATCTTGAGTCGACCGGCAGCAACCCGATGTCTGCAGGGAAATACAGCCCGCGCATCGAGCATTGCATACGGGCGAGGTGGGGAGCGGAGCCTCCCAGCGGCCCAGAAAATAATTACGGGCGGCGGGACATCCATAGGTCAGACAGCATTTCCCCAGATGCTGAATAAGGCGATTCCCTTTTGCCTTGGCCATTTTTTTTCGGGTTTCGCGGGTAATGAGGGATTGCTTGAACTGCCGTGGATCCTGTCGGATGTCAGGATCGCTGCGAAAGGCCGTTACCCAGAAATGGTCTCTCTGCCACCCGACCGCTGTGTAGGCGAAAAGAGGCAAAACCGGGGCGCTTGGATCGACAGTCTTGAAGGCGCTGCTGAGGATAGCCGTATGCGCCGGGGCCATGAAGGCAGCAACGGCCTGAATTTTTTCACCTCGCCCAGAGGGGTGATCACTGAGAAACCGGGGGGTGCGGGTCGTCCGGTCATAACCAACCGGTATCCGGCCGGGCAGGACGAAGAGCTCACTGCCTTCTGGCAGAGGAATGAGGTCAAGCGCGTCTGGTTGGACAAACTGACCATTGCTCATGCCGGCCATGGTCAGTGAGGGAATATCGGAAATGGTCCCATTCTTGTCGGCAACGACAAGGGATGGGATTGTCTCAGGGTGAATCACTAGGGTCGCAGTACCTTCAGAACAGAATCAACAGCTCGGTAAATATCCAGATCTTCCCCGAAAATATCTTGAATATCCATGTGGTTGATCAGATCCTCGACAATAAACTGGGTCATATAGAGGCTGATGACATTAGGGTCTGGAACCAGGGTGCGAAGGGGCGCAAGTTTCATCTGCAGTTCAAATTCTTCCAGAGAACACAGCCTTTTCAGTTGATTCTCGAAGGTGTCCTGGATGTTCTTAATCGAGGTGGTTTCGAGGATTTCCCGGTCCAGCAGACGTTGGACCAGTTTTATGGCTAAGGTCTCGGCGCTCTCCTTTGCCAGTGAGAACATTTTTTTTCTCTCCTGCTCACGCTTGCGGTCAATGGCGCGGATGGTTTTGTCTGTAGCGTTGTTGGGGCTGATGTGTAGTTTGGCCATGAAAATCTCCATATGGTATCCATTCTTCTGTGAGCAGAAAATGGGCTGAAATATCCTGTTTGACAAGTGCTTCTGGTTAATGGTGCCCGGTATCTTATCCTGAAAAATCAAGAATCACTACTGTAAAGTTGGGCAAATGACTGCATTTTTGATTTTACGGTATCCGGAAGCGTGAGGTTGTACTTTTTCAGATATTCTGCCGCCATCCTGTGGGTGTTGAAGATCGGGATATTTTTGCAGAGATTCATGATGCCTTTATCAAGGAAGGCCGAAAAGGTCTTGTCCTGATAATAGTCCTTGAGCACCAGCGGCAACAGTCTGTAAAAAGAGTCCGAGTCCTCTTTGTAGAGCATTTCTTCCTTTGATTCGCTCAAGTTTGCAGTGTCAACCGGGCCTTCATGGCCGAATTTCCATCCGGTCTTGCCGCCATGATATCCTTCCACCCACCATCCGTCCATGATGGAGATATTCGGGACGCCATTCATCGCCGCTTTCATGCCGCTGGTTCCTGAGGCCTCCAGCGGCCGTTTGGGATTATTGAGCCAGGCGTGAACTCCGGCAACCAGCATTTTAGCCAGAGACATGTCATAGTTAGGGATGAAGATGAGGTTGGCCAGTCCCTTACTCTTCGTGTAGAGATCTTCCTGATAGCTGAGTATCCGTTTTATGACAGTTTTTCCGGGTTCATCGGCAGGATGTGCCTTGCCTGCGAACAGGAAATTGACCGGCCAGTTGTTTGCTACGCAAATATCAGCCAATATATCGATATCATAAAAGATCAAATCGGCACGCTTGTAGGTTGAGAATCGTCTGGCAAAGCCGATTGTGAAAATTTCGGGATTGAGTTTTGTAATATGATCGATAAGGGATGAATAATAATTGGGCGGATCGATCCAGGTCTCGATCATTTGGGACCTGTGTTCCTTGAGCATACTGTTCACAAAGTCAAAAAGGGCGTGCGTATCCTCCTTCCAGGCGTCTTTCAAGGCTGACCGGAACACCTGATTTTGCGCCAATTGCTGCGTGTTTTGGAAAAGCCCCGGATCGTCCCGCCAGCCGTTGAGTTGCTCAAACCGGTCGAAGACGGCGGCCCGTGCATCACTGATCCAGGTAAGGTGATGGACTCCGTTTGTGATTGCTGTAATCTTATCCGCAAATTGCGGAAACTGTTTGTGCGTGACATCCCGATGCAACCGGCTGACGCTGTTGGCTGAGCGGTTGACACGCATGGCGAAGTTAGTGAAATTGTAGGTGTTGGGGTTGTCATCATCCTTGGCGAGCAGATCAAGAACCCGTTGGCATGACTTATGACTGATCCCCGCATACAGGGATTTGTCAAAGCGGTCGTGGCCAGCCTTGACCGGGGTATGAATTGTATAGACGATCCGTTGCGCGACCCTGTTTGCAGCGGCGAGGATCTGATCATTGGTGGCGCTGGTCAGATTGGTGGATCTGAGATCTTTGTAGAGTTCTTCGGCAATAAGCTGCATCGCAACGACGACTCCGTGTTGCTCATTCAGGTGGAAGGTTCTGGATGTAATACCCAGGGTCTGCAGGACTGGAATGATGCCGGTGCCAAGCATTCTGCGTTGCAGGGCTTTGACCATGGATGACTTTGAATCGTAGAGTTGCTTGGCTGCATTTTTGATCAAAGCCGGAGTTTCGGGCAGGAAAAAATCAAGAAGGAGCTCGGGAATGAAGAAATCAAGGTTCTGGCTGACCTCGGCTTTCATCCACACCTGGGCTGTCGCCATGGTTTCCTGGTCGTACTCATTTAAAAAAGGAACTTCAATATGCAGGGGTTGATCGGGTTGCTGCGGATTGCGTAACAGATAGAGGCCCGGTGTATCTTCAGGGTGCCAGTCCACCCTTTGAGAGAGTTGTCCCAACTGGGAATCGACTATCTGAGAAAAATATCCATGCCTGTAGAGAAGGCTGATAGCGACAACAGGTACATGGCAATCAGCGAAACTTTTGAGCGTGTCTCCCGCAAGGATTCCCAGACCGCCACTATAATTGGGGATTTTTTGAGGGCCATGACAGACAGTTTCCAAAAAAGACTGTACGAGAGAATTCGATGAACTGGCGGCGGATAGCTCTCGCAGTTTTTGTTTAACCGGATTATATACATCGGGATCAGCGCCGATTTCCATGGAGATGTAGGCTACGGAATTGCCATCTTCAGCGGTAAGGTTTTTCCAGACAGTATTAAGAACCTCCTGCTTGACACCAAAAAAAGTGCCGAATTCATTACAGGAAAGCATAGACATCAAGGACTTATCGGCATGGGACGTATCGTTGTTTTGCATCAGTCTATTATCAATTCAGAGAGAGAGTTTAACGTGTAAATGATTCGTGAAACGGAGACTCGATTATAAAATACGGCTGTTCTTTTCCAAGTCAATCATACTACAATATGTCGATTTTGTCTGATAAGTTTGCCGTATTTCAGCAGCAGGTATTTCCTTTCTGAAAAATAACACTTCTTCTTGAACAATTTTTCTTTTTTTTTTAAAGTTTATTTGGTTATATAGTATAACCTGAGAGAGAGGAATACGTACTCATGGTGGAAGCGTATAGGAATGATGGGTATCATTCCGACCTTTTAAATGTACATATAAAGAAGAATAGGAGGTTTGAGCAATGGTTATGAACAAGCAGGCACTTTTGGCGGCCCTGATGGGTCTTTCACTTCTCGCGTTTTCCGGTTGTGCATCAGACAAGGATGATAGCGCGATGAAGAGCAATAATGCAGCAATGGGAGCTGATGAGTCCCTGGATTCTTCCGCAAGGAATGTTATGGAAGGTCGTACCTCTCCCGGTATGGTTCCGATTTATTTTGATTTCGATAAATCAACCATCCGGCAGGATCAGGTTGCCCGTATGCAGACCAATGCAGATTTCATGAAGAAAAATGCTAAAATGGAAATCCGCATTGAAGGCAACTGTGATAATCGCGGTACAGCAGAATACAATATGGCACTTGGCGAGCGTCGTGCCATCGGTGCCAAAAAATACCTGGTTAACCTTGGTATTCCTAAGGCTGACCTGACAACCATCAGCTACGGCAAAGAGCGTATTCTGGTTGAAGGTGACGATGAGGCCGCATACGCCCAGAACAGACGTGATGACTTTGTCATCGTAAAATAACATTTGATGATGAACCGAACGGGTATCTTCGAAATGTTTCTTTTCAGTAGGAGAACATGATGGTTGGTAAGAGAATAATGCTGTTTTGTGTTGTCTGCTTATGTGCCAGTTTGATGGTTTTGAAGACTGGCACAGTCAATGCTGCAGATGTCAAGATCGGTGTTATGAATGGTCAGAAAGTCATGTGGGCTTGTGCTGCCGGCGTGAAAGCCAAAGCGAAGCTTGAAGCAAAGATGAAAGATCTGCAGGAAAAATTCAAGGCAGACGAGCAGGCTCTGGTAGACCTCCAGAATGAGATTCAGAAAAAGAGTTCAGCCTGGACGGAAGCAAAGAAAAATGAAAAGATTTCAGATTTCAACAATAAGCGGCATGATTTTCAGACCAAACAAGAAGATGCCCGTGTAGAAATGAACAAACTGAAGGAAACCGAGCTTCAGCCTATAATCAATGCTATCCAGGCTGAGTTGGAAAAATTCGGCAAGGAGCATGGCTATACCGTCATTCTCGATTCCAGTAGCGGCGCTGTTCCTTATTTCAACGGTGATTCTGTTGAAGTATCTGATACCCTTATTAAAGATATTAATCAGAGTATGGCCGCGAAAGAATAACCTTCATTTTGTTTTTACAAAATGACTGGCTGTTTATTGTACACTAAGAAAAACGATGCAGAAGGCAGTCTGCCCTCTGCATCGTTTTTCTTTTTTCAGGGCACCTCATCTCTGTCTGTTCACGAGCCTTGCGTTTTGATCTGCAGGCTTTTCCAGTACGGTGGGGTGTTTTTACCGTGATAATGAGGAAGAAATGCCCATTAAGAGTATGACCGGTTTTGGCCGAGGCGAGGTCCGGAAGGGAAACAGGGTCTGGACAACTGAATTGCGCTGCGTCAATAATCGCTTTCTGGAGTTAAAGATCAAACTCCCTAAAGGATATTGGGCCTTGGAGGATAACATCCGCAAACTGGTAGGGCAATATCTGCAGAGGGGGAGGGTTGAGCTTGCCATCAATGTCAACGGTGATTTTTCCGACCTTATGAAAGTCAACGTCAATGTCGAGCTGGCGAAGAGCTATAAGAACGCATTGACGCAACTGGGGCACCATCTGTCGATCCAGAATACCGCCGAACTTCCCTATCTGGCGTCGCTTCCGGATGTTCTGGTCAGAGATCAGCAGAATGAAGATCTTGAGGGTATCTGGGCCGTACTTTCCCAGGCCGTTGAGGAGGCGCTGGTTCAGTGCGAAAAGATGCGGCAACAGGAGGGGAATGCGTTGTGTGCAGACCTTGGTGAGAGGCTGGCTTATTTTTCCAAGGTCATAGGACAGGTGGAGACCGCTGTGCCTGACCTCCTGATGCAAAGAAAGGCTATGTTGCAGGAACGGTTGGAGAAACTTCTTGGGAACATTCAGCTGGATCCCCAGCGTCTGGCTCAAGAGGTGGTTGTTCTTGCGGACAAAACCGATGTAACTGAGGAGATTGTCCGCCTGCGGAGCCATATACAGCAGTTTCAGTCATCCCTTGAGGAAAGTGGCGCGGTAGGGAGAAAACTGGATTTTCTGATTCAGGAATTTCTTCGAGAGGTCAACACCATGGCATCCAAGATCAACGATGCCGGTATCGCTCATCTGACTGTGGACTTGAAATCCGAACTTGAAAAGATGCGGGAACAGGTTCAGAACATCGAATAGACCGGAAAATTTTTAGTAAACGATAAATCCGAGGGCACGGTGATATGCAACTTCTCAATGTCGGATTTGGCAATACGGTAAGTGTCAATCGAGTCGTGGCCGTAATCAATACAGGATCGTCACCGGCGCGGAAATTGAAAGAAACGGCCAAAACCAACGGCAAGCTGATTGATGTCACGGAAGGGCGGAGGACCCGGTCCATCCTGGTGATGGATTCGGATCATATCATTCTCTCCTCCATTCAGCCCGATACCATCAGCCAGCGTATGCTGGCACTGCACACTGGCTATCAACTCGCTGATTATGCCGCTCAACTGAAAAAAGGGCGAGAGGAAGAACTATGAATAAAGGCCGGTTGTTTATCCTTTCCGCTCCGTCTGGGGCGGGAAAGACCACCCTGCTGCAGAAGGTCATGCCGCGGATGGAACGGCTGGTCTTTTCCATCTCGCATACAACCCGATCTCCCCGGTCCGGCGAAAGGGATGGTATAGACTATTATTTTGTCGATGAAACTGTCTTTGAGGAGATGCGTGGCAGGGACGCCTTTCTTGAGTGGGCGGAAGTTCACGGTAAATTCTACGGGACCGGCAGGCAGGAGGTGCTGGCCCGGCTTGATGCCGGTGTGGATGTCATTCTGGATATTGATGTCCAGGGGGCTGCGATTATTCGGGAATCAGGAGTAGAGGCCGTTTCGGTCTTTATCTCTCCACCGACTCTCACTGAGCTTGAAAGACGGCTGCGGTCGCGCGCTCAGGACAGTGAAGAGACAATTCTCTTACGGATGAAAAATGCGGAAATGGAAATGCATGCAATTGACAGCTATGACTATCTGATAGTTAATGAGCGTCTGGACGAAGCGGCAGAGGTCCTGACGGCCATCATTCTGGCGGAAAGGGCCAGGATGCGTCGTTTGCCTTCAGGTCTGCCTGCTCAGCCGGGGATTTTTTAAATGCAGATCGAAAAGACCGATGGGCAGCGCGGCAGTGAGCGCAGAATCCGATTGACGGACGATCTGCTCTGGGGAATCCATCCGGTGACCGAAGCCCTTGAAGAAGAGGCGGCCAGGGTCACGGAAATTATCCTGCAGAAGGACAAAAAGGGTGGAAAATGGGAGAAAATCATTGAGCTTGCCCGATCCAAAGGGGTAAAACTCTCCTTTGTTTCTTCCCTGCGGCTGACAGGCCCGGAGAGCGCTCAGGTCCGGCATCAGGGCATTATTGCCAGAACCAGCAGTACTTCGCTGTTGCCTTTTGCGGAATTGCTGGAAAAGTTTGCAGTCCAGGTCAGAAGAGGCGAATACCCGCGTCTGATTATCTGTGATTCACTGCAGGACCCCCACAATCTGGGCGCCGTGATCCGCTCGGCCCATGCCTCGGGGTGCAGCGGAGTTGTCCTGACCCGTGAACGTTCGGCCCCTTTAGGCGGGACTGCCGCCAAGGCCTCCGCCGGGGCCATTTCGCACATCGATATCAGTCAGGTGACCAATCTCTCTGAGTCTCTGAAATTGCTCAAGGAGGCTGGCGCCTGGATATTCGGGGCGGTCAAGGATGCCGCGGCCCAGTCGGTGTTCACCACGGATTTTGCCCTGCCTGCCTGTATCGTTGTAGGCGGCGAGGGACAGGGGATCCGGCCTCTGGTCCGGAAACAGTGCGATATCCTGATCTCTATCCCGATGGCCGGGAATCTGGATTCCCTGAACAGTTCGGTTGCTGCCGGAGTCATCATGTTTGAGATACTGCGGCAGACAATGTGTAAAAAACAATGACGAGAAGGGCATCGGCGAGATGTTGCCGGCGACCCTCTCCGTTTCTCAGCCCTTTCCCTTCTGGGCAAGCTTTGCCTTCAGGAGTTCTCCCAGACTGCCGATTTCCTTGGGTTGTTGCGATTCTTTCCGGCGGCTGGCCTGAAATTCTTTCAATTCCTTGCGTTCAACCTCTTCCTGAACCTCGGGGGCCTCATAGTCGGCTGGGGTCAGGCTGATTTTGCGCTTGTCGTTATCAACGGCCTCAATGGTCACCTCGACATCCTGACCTGCTTCCAGGACCTCGCGGGGGTGGTTGATGCGCCGGCCGCCGCCCAGCTTTGAGATATGGATCAGGCCGTCGACTCCTGGCGCTAAGGAGACGAAGGCGCCGAAAGCGGCCAGCCGGGCGACCTTTCCCAGGTGGGTGGAGCCCACCAGAAATTCCTTCCTTACCGTTTCCCAGGGATCATCCAGGGTATCTTTCAGGCTGAGAGCGATGCGGTCCTTGCCCCAGTCCAGGCTTTTAATAATTGCCGTAACCTCTTGTCCTTCGGTGAAATGCTCTTTTATGTCCTCAACCCTGCTCCAGCCGATCTCGGAGATGGGGATCAATCCCTCCACGCCGCCGATGTCAACGAAGGCCCCGAAATCGCGGAGAGAGGTTACCGTTCCAGTCACCGTCATGCCTATGCTGAGGCTCTGCTGCAGGGCCTCCTTCCGTTGTTCCCGTTCCTCTTCGAGAAGGGCCCTGGCCGAAACAACGACATTCCGGCCACCCTCCTCAAACCGTGTAATCTTAAAGGACATCCGGGCGCCAAGATATGCACTGCCTGCATCGTCGACCCGGCGCAGGCCCATCTGCGAATAGGGGCAGAAGGCCCTGGTATTGCCGCCAAGAGTGATCTCGAAGCCGCCTTTGATTTCCTCCTTGACCAGACCGTCCACGGGGATGCCGCTTCGCCATGCCTCTTCAATGTGGGCATTATTGGAACCGGAGCCGATTCTCGTGGTGAATATCTGCTCGGCGGCTTTTGCCTGGATAAAGTAGACTTCAAGGGTATCTCCGATCGCAACCGTGATGTTACCGTCGCTGTCTCTGAGCTCCGAGGCATTCAGGATTCCCTCGCTCTTGGCCCCGGTGTCCAGAAAGATCGATTCCCCGCTGATGCCGGCAACGGTGGCGGATATTTTTTGTCCGCGGTTCAGGCGGCGGACGGTTTTTTTTTCGTTGAAGAGATCCGCAAAACTCTCGGTGTTCTTTTCCATGGTCCTTCCTTCAATGGTTTATATGAAAGTCCTTTTAGATTCAGGGCTTGCCGAACTGAAATGGCACGATTTCATGCTTCGCTTGTGGCTGGCCGGTCTGGTCCGGATGCTGGCTCGTTGCTCAGTGCCTGGCTGCGAGCTGCAAATGACCCTCACTGATGGATGATTTCCGTCCCCTCCGGCGGAGTAAACGAGAACAGGGATGCAAGGGTCTGGGGGCTCTCGCTGGAAAGGCCGTCCACTTTAATGTTGCTGAAGTTCAGAATGGTGAGCGTATCGAAGTTGTCCCGGATTTCCATACGCTGGATCAGCGAATCCGCCGTCACCCAGAGATGAATGGAGCTGACCTGCGATTGCTGCCGTCTGGGAATAAGCTTGATAATCCTGAAGGATTCCCTGTTCGTGTCCGTCATTCCAACTTCGGGGTCGGGCGCCAGGACCTGGAAGTCATTTTCCAGGTTTCCAGCCCCGGAAAAAAACGAATAGGTGATGTCCTGCTGCAGGGAATCGGCGGGTGTGACGATCATCTGTTTCAGTTTGGCGAAGTACATGGTGAGGGTGGTGCCGTCGCTGAGGATGACCTGTTTGTCCGGAGAACTGTAATTCCACAACATTTTTGAGCCGTCCCTGGTCTTCAGAAAATCGGCGTTCCCGCTGCCGCTTCCTCCCCTCCCGGTGAGCTGGCCGCTGGTGTTCTGGGTGAAATCGAAGGTGAGGCTCTTGATCCGGTTGTAGTTGGCCTGAAGCCGGGCTCCGACATCGGCCGGGCTCTCTTCGCCTCCCCATGCGATTGAGGTCAGGCTGGCAAGGATGAGCAGGATACAGGCAGAAAACAGAAACCGGGGCCGGGTTTTACGGGACTGATGAAAGGGAATCATACGTGGTGTAACTCCATAGGACGGCCAAATATTTTGGCCGCAACATGTTGGGCGGAATCCGTCAGGTCGGAGACATAATAGATATGATCCGCTGGAGAGGCTCCGTTTTGTTTAACCAGACCGGGTTGAAGGGTCAGCATTTTTTGCAGGTGCCGGGCGGCCTCGACGGAAGAATCGATAAGCTGTACATGCCTTCCTATCCGGGCCTGGATCAGATCCTTCAGAAGCGGATAATGGGTACAGCCCAGAACCAAGGTATCGATCTGACTGTTTTGCAGAGGATGAAGATATCTGCGGATAATCATTTTCGTCTCCCGTTTGTTGGTCCAACCCTCCTCAACCAGCGGGACCAGCAGCGGGCACTCCTGAGAGAAAACCTGGAATCCGGGACGTAATCCGGTGATAATCCGGCGGTAGATATCGCTTTTGACCGTGGCCCTGGTGCCGATAATCCCTATCCTGCCGTTTTGAGTCCGGGCGATTGCCTGTTCGGCCGCCGGAGTCACGACCTCGATGATCGGCACCTGAAATTCCTGGCGCAGCCTGTCGGTGGCAAGGCTTGAGGCGGTATTGCAGGCGATAATGATGAGACTCGCGCCTTTCCGCAACAGGAATTCGGTGTTGCGCAGTGAGTAATCTATTATGGTTTCAGGGCTTTTGGTGCCGTACGGGGTGCGGGCGATATCACCGTAGTAGAGAAGCGGATAGCCTGGAAGAAGCTGTTCAACAGCCCTTGCCACCGTCATGCCGCCAATGCCTGAATCAAAAATCCCTATCATGAGACATGCTGAAAAATCATAAATCATCCTCGGAAAACGAGGCCCTTCCGGAAAAGTGACTGAAGCCGTTTCTATAACAGAAAGTGGCCGGAACGACAAGCGGGAACGCATTCTTACCAGGAGATAGATGGGATTTGCTCCCGAGTATCCGGCGGGTGGGCGTCTTCCCCTGGGAAAGGGTACCCATGCCGAGGCAAAAGTACAAGGGCCCGGAGCTTTCTCTCGTGTAAATTGCTCAAATATTTGCGGGAGACGGCTTTCCGGAAAAGGGAGGCCTGCGCGGTGATGCATTCTGGATTTCTTTCAAAGGGGAAAGAAAAAGAAATAGAGCCTGCCTGCATCAGAATATTGACATGGACAAGCAGGAGAATTAAGGTAAGCGCAGGTCTGGGAGCGGAAAATTTTTCTGTGAGATCGAAGGAGACGATTCTTCCGCTCCAGCTATGAATTCTCTGAAATGTCGGTATAAATTTGTAACGGAGTACGAAAATGCCAGTCTATGAGTATGAATGCAGCGCCTGCCGGAAGGTCTTCGAGGTCCAGCAGCGGATTGCAGATAAGCCTTTGGCTCAATGTCCCGATTGTAAGGGAGCTGTGAAGAAGCTGATGTCCATGAGTTCCTTTCAGCTGAAAGGCGGCGGCTGGTATGCCGACGGCTATTCCACCGCTTCCTCAGGCAAAGACAGTAAGCCGGCTGCCCCGGCGGCCGCCCCTTGCAGCTCCGGCGGATGTTGTGCCGGCTGCCCCTCATCATCATCCTGAGTATTCTCTAAAACAGTCCGTCAGAAAACCGGTCAGGTCTTTGCTTGCCCGGTTTCCTGTATGATTGCCATGGCATCCCCGTAGGAATAGAACCTGTAGTCCCTGTTAATTGCCTCCCGGTAGCAGGCCAGCAGCCTCTCCCGGCCGCAGAGTGCCGAGACCAGAAACATCAGCGACGAGCAGGGGAGATGGAAGTTGGTGATCAGGTTGTCGATCACCTTGAAGCGGTAGCCGGGCAGGATATACAGACTGCACCAGTCCGCGACAGGCCTGACCTGGCCGCTTTCGTCTGCTGCAAATTCAATCGCCCTGACAGTTGTGGTGCCGATGGCCCAGATCCTGCCGCCGTTCTTTCTGGTTGCGTTGATTTTTTCGGCGGTGTCGGGCGGGATAATGACAAACTCCCTGTGGATGGTATGGTCCTCAATCCGTTCTGTCCGGACGGGGGCGAAGGTTCCGTATCCTACATGCAGCGTTATCCTGCTGATGGCCGCGCCCTTATCCGAGATAGTCCGGAGCAGGGCATCGGTGAAATGCAGCCCTGCAGTCGGGGCTGCAACGGCGCCGGGCATGTCCGCATAGACGGTCTGATACCGCTCTGTATCCTCGTCGGTGCTGCCCTCTTGCCGCTCAATGTAAGGAGGCAGGGGGATCTGGCCGTATTGGGCAAGGATTGCCGTGAGGTCCGCTCCTTTCCTGTAGCAGAGCTCAAGCCGGGCTTTACCCTCTTCCAAAAGCTCCAGCACCCTGCAGGAGAGGTCCGTCCCGATGGTGATCATCGAATCGGGCTTTGGCCTCTTTGACGCCTTTAAGAGTGCGGTCGCCTGTGCCCTTGCCTGCCCGCCAGCCTCTTCCATGACTTCCGGAAAGCCGATGAGAAAGACCTCTATCTTGCCTCCCGTCTGTTTGGTGCCGGTCAAACGAGCCGGAAAGACCCGGGTATCGTTGACCACCAGCAGGTCGCCTGCCGCGATCAGGCCGGCGATGTCCGAAAAGCGGCGATGATCGACTCGGCCTGAAGGATGATGGAGGACGAGCAGGCGCGAATTGTCCCGTTGCTCAACGGGATGCTGTGCGATGTTTTTTTCAGGCAGGTCATAGTCGTATGCCTGCAGATCGAAATCCTGTTGCATGCTGATTCTGTTTTGCGGTAAGTATGGGGACTGGAATTCACTGCCGGTTCAATCTACCGGATCAGGCAGCGCCTGCCGTTTGAGGCGATTGCCGAAACGCTACCGAAAGAGCAGAACTGTCTACCATGATCCTTGCCCTTGCCGCAACTGAAATTGAAATGTCGCCGCTGCAGACCCTGTTGCAGGAGGGCGGGTTTCCCTGTCTGACTCTGGTGACAGGGGCCGGTCCGGTGGAGACTGCCGCGCGTCTCGCCGGTTTTCTGGCCTCCTCGTCTGCAAAAATCGGGCTTGCGGTGAATTTCGGGGTGGCTGGCGGTTATATCTTCGACACCTGTGGAGAGGGGCCGGGGCTTCTCGATCTCTATCTGGCCGAAACCGAGGCCTTCGGTGATCTCGGCATCTGCTTTCCTGACCGGATCGAACCTCTGGCCGAGGCGCTGACCGGAAAGCTCCTTTTCTCCCTGGACCGAGGGCTGCTTGATCAGGCCCGCCGTATCTGCATGGAAAACAATATCATAGTAAAAACCGGGAATTTCGTCACAGTCTCCGGCGTTTCTGCCACCAGGCATCGCGGGGAAATGCTCCGGAGCCGGTTTCATGCACACTGTGAGAATATGGAAGGGGCGGCTATTGCCCGGGTCTGTGCCGAATATGCGCTGCCTCTGCTTGAGATCCGCTGCATCTCCAACCTGGTTGAAGACCGTGATCTGCGACATTGGCGCCTGCGGGAGGCCTGTGTGAAATCAGCCCGGTCTGCAGCGGAAATTATAAAAAACATTGCGGAACCTTTATGAAACCTCTCTTGATAGGCTATTCTCCCTGCCCGAACGATACCTATATTTTTTATGCGTTGGCGCACGGGCAATGCGATGTCGCCGGTCTCCAATTCGCCCAGCCGCTTCTGGAGGATGTCGAGACGCTCAACGATTGGGCCATGGAACACCGTCTTGATGTGACTAAGGTCTCTTTCCATGCCCTTGGTCACGTGCTGGACCAGTATTGCATTCTGCATGCCGGAAGCGCCCTGGGGCGGGGATGCGGCCCTCTGCTGGTGACAGCTGCCGACAGGAAAATAACCAGCCTGCAGAAGGCGCGCATCGCGATCCCTGGAAAGTTTACCACTGCGGCTCTGCTCTTCCGCATGTATGCCCCCCGGTGCACCGATCTTGTGGAGATGCGCTTTGACAGGATCATGGAAGCCGTCCGCGACGGCAGGGTCGATGGCGGCGTGATCATCCATGAAGGCCGTTTCACCTACGGCCAGATGGGACTCTCCTGTCTGCAGGATCTGGGGCAATGGTGGGAAGAGACCACCGGCCACCCGATCCCGCTGGGGTGTATCGCCGCCAGAAGGGATCTGGGAGAGGATTGCCTCCGCCGCATAGATTGCGCAATCAGAAACAGCATCGAGTTTGCCAGGGCGCAACCGGAGCGCTGCCTGCCCTATATCAGAAGCCACTCCCAGGAACTTCAGGAGAGCGTGGTCAAAAGCCATATCGACCTCTACGTGAACGATTTCTCCCTTTGTCTCGGAACAGCCGGAGAGGCGGCGGTGACCGAGTTTCTGCAGAGAGGCCGCCAGGCAGGCATCCTGCCTGCAGTCGACTGGCCGTTGATGGCGCCCCGATGATCAAGGGAGACGGTCCTTTTTCCTTTTTGCATTCCACCTCCATACCCATTCTGGGAATTTGCGGTGCGACGAGGGGGAAACGGCTTGAAATCATGGCCTATTTATTCCGGTCCCTGCATGACCGCGGCCTGCATGCAACGAGTATCCATCGGCTTTTCGTACGGGGTGCGGCAGGGCCGCCAGACGCCTGGCGATACCGTATCCAGACCGGGACCGATACACCGATCCTGCCCTGTGATCTCGTCCTGACCGAGGATGAAGGCATGCAGCCCACCGTCAGGATCAGGCTCGACGGCAAGGAGCAGCCGCAGGACGAGGGGCTTCTGGGATCCTTCGGGGCGGATACAGACAGGCCGGAGATCCTGAACTGTGTGCTGGATTGGCTGGCCCGGATCTGGCAACGGACCCCGGTCTGGGCCTGCGTGCTCATCGGCGGCCGGAGTTCCCGGATGGGGCGGGCCAAGCACCTGATCCAGGACTCTCAGGGGGTGAGCTGGCTTGAACGAACCGTCGGGCTCCTGCGGCCCCTGGTGAACGGGGTGGTGATTTCAGGAGCGGGAGAGGTGCCACGGGGGATGGAGGGGATGATTCGTCTGGCCGATATTCCAGGTGCTTCCGGGCCGCTGGCCGGGGTGTTGTCTGCCTTTCGCTGGCAGCCTGCCGTTTCCTGGCTGGTCGTCGCCTGTGATATGCCGGATATAACTGAAGATGCCCTGCGATGGATTTTATCGCGAAGGGCGCCCGGCGTCTGGGGAACAGTTCCCAGTCTGCAGGGGGACGGACTTATTGAACCCCTCCTTTCCCACTACGATTTTCGCTGTGCTCCTCTTTTTGAGCGCATCCTGTGCTCGGGCTGCCTTCGGATCGCCCTGGTAGCTGCAAACCCGCAGATTGAGACCCCGCTGGTGCCGGAAGTGATCAGGAAATCATGGCGCAATGTCAATACAATTGAGGAGTTGCAGGAAAAATAGAGTATCCCTCAAGGAGGAGAGCCGTGTCGGACGACAATGAAAAGACCATGGAGGATTTTGACCCGCACTTTACGATCTTTCATGAACTGATGGCCTTTAAGGTCTTGAATATTCTGCTTGTCTCCAGCCCTTACGATGCCTTTATCATGGAAGAAGAGGGATCTATCGCAGCCCAGGTCGTCAAGGAATATCAGGGATTGAACCTGAGCGGCGCCCCCTGGGTGACAAGGGTTTCCTCGGCCGCTGAGGCCCTTGAGAAGATCAGGAACGGGTCCTTCGATCTGGTTATCACCATGCCGTATATGAGCGGCATGAATGCCTTCGACCTGGGGCTGGCCGTAAAAAAGATTCGGCCTGCGCTCCCGGTCATCCTGATTGCCCATAATATCCGGGCCATTTCTCCGCTTTCCGCCAAATGCGATGTTACCGGGATCGACAACATCTTCCTCTGGTGCTGCGGCTCGGATCTGCTGGTGGCCCTTGTCAAGAATGTCGAGGATCATATCAATGTGGTGGCGGATACAAAGCGGGCCATGGTCAGGGTCATCATCTATATTGAGGATTCGCCGGTTGACCGCTCCTTCTTCCTGCCGCTGATCTACAAGGAAGTGGTCCGCCAGACGCAGTCCGTGCTTGATGAGAGCCTCAACGAGAAACATCGCCTGCTGCGGATGCGGGCCCGGCCCAAGGTCCTGATGGCCACAGACTACGAACAGGCGATTTCCCTGTACGAGGCGTACAAGCCCTATGTTTTCGGGATCATTTCCGATGCCAGGTTTACGCGGGAGTGCAGGATGGATCGGGATGCAGGCCTTCGCTTTCTTTCTCATGTCCGGGAGCAGATCCCTGATCTGCCGCTGCTGCTCTTATCTTCGGAGCCTGGAAACCAGGCCAAGGCGGAGGCTATCCCCGCCGTCTCTCTCAATAAGAGTTCCCCCATGGTACGGGAGGAGCTGCACCGTTTTTTTAAGGATCACCTGGGCTTCGGCGATTTTGTCTTCCGTTTGCCCGATAAGACCGAAATAGGCAGGGCCCGCACCATTGGCGAGTTTGAAGAAAAACTCCGGGTGATTCCCGATGAGTCCCTGCGCTATCATGCGGAAAGGAACCATTTTTCCAACTGGATCATGGCCAGGGCCGAGATTGCGCTTTCCCGCCGGCTGCACAAGGAATATATATCCCGAATCAAAAAGACCGAAGACATGCGGGCCGATCTGGTGTTCAAGGTCCATGCCCTGCGCAAACTCCGGCAGCAAGGGGTTGTGGCCAGATTCTCGGCGGGAAGCTATGATCCCGAGATCATGGATTTCGTCAAGGTAGGTCGCGGCTCCGTGGGCGGTAAGGCGCGGGGCTTGGCCTTCATGTGGGCCCGCCTGCAGAATGTCCAGGGGACGGTTCTCGCTCAGCGGCGGGTGACAATTCCCAAGACCTGTGTGATCGCAGCCGGAGGTTTTGAATCTTTTATCCATGAAAACCATCTGCGATTTGCCGACGGTCTTGGCGACAGGGACATTGAGGACATGTTCCTGCGCGCGAAGATGCCCCGGTGGCTTTCGGTAAAACTGCAGTCCTATCTGCAGCACTGCAGTTTCCCCCTCTCGGTGCGTTCCTCAAGCCTTTTGGAGGACGGGCTCTTCAAGCCCTTTGCGGGGCTGTACTCCACCTATTTTCTTGCCAATAACCACAGCGATCCCGCTGAGAGGCTCTGGCAGCTGGAAGATGCGGTCAAGCTCGTTTATGCCTCCACCTGGTTCGAGGGGCCGCAGGCCTTTGCCAGGACATCGGTCGAGGGGCATGACGACTCAATGGCCATCATCATCCAGCAGGTCGCAGGCGAGCGGTACGGCGATTACTGGTACCCGGCCGTTTCGGGCGTGGCCCAGTCTCACAACTATTATCCGGTCCTGCAGATGCAGGCCGGGGAGGGGATCGCCCATATTGCGCTTGGAATCGGCAAGACCGTGGTCGAAGGAGGCAAATCTCTGCGTTTTTCTCCGGCGCATCCGAAAAAGCTCGTTCAATTCTCGACTGTTGATGATATTCTGTCCAACTGTCAGCGGAAATTTTATTCCCTGGATGTCTCCCCGGAGGCGCATTTCAGGAGGGAAAACTCCAATCTTGTGCAGCGCGGGGTGCAGGAGGCGGAGAGGGAGTTTCCGGTCCAGGCCCTCTCGTCCACCTTTATCGCCGATGAATACCGGATCAGGGACACCTTCCTGCCCGGTCTCAGGGTGATGACCTTTGCCCAGCTGCTGAAATACAACCTGTATCCCTTGCCGGCAATCCTGACCGAACTCCTGAAGGTCGGTTCCGAGGGCATGGGGTGTGAGGTGGAGATTGAATTTGCAGTCAACCTGGCCCGAAATCCGGCGGAATCGATTTTTTATCTTCTCCAACTGCGGCCCATGGTGGTGGGAGCAGAGCATGTTGATGTCCGGATCCGCGAGCAGGAGAAGGAACAGGCCTTCTGCTTTACGACCATGTGTCTCGGGCATGGGCGGTTCACCGGTATGTCTGATATCCTCTTTGTCAAACCCGAGAGTTTCGATCCCTCGGCGACCAGGACTATCGCCTCGGAAGTGGGGGCGGTGAACCGCAGGCTGGCTGCTGCCGGCAGGCCCTACCTGCTCATCGGTCCCGGCAGATGGGGATCGGCCGACCCGTGGCTTGGAATCCCGGTGCAGTGGGGAGATATCTCAGGGGTCGGGGCCATTATCGAGGTGTGCAGCGAGAGGATACGGGCCGATCCGTCCCAGGGGTCGCATTTCTTTCAGAATATCACATCGCTGGGAATTCCCTATCTGACCGTCAATCCCCCGGAGGAGGGGCAGATCCCCTCCGGCGGCCAGGAGAAAGAAGTTGACCGTCTGGACTGGGGGTGGCTGCTTTCCCTGGATCCGGAGTTTGACGGCAGGTATGTCCGGCATGTCCGTCTTCTGAGTCCCTTCGTCATCATCTGCAACGGAAAAACCTCGGAGAGCGTTGTCTCAGTCTATTCTGCCGAGCAGGAACGCTCTTCCTTATATGCAAAGGAGAAATAAAAATGGATCAGATTGTAAACCGCATCAAGGAAAAGGATCCGGAACAACGCGCCTTTCACCAGGCAGTCCAGGAGGTTATGGTGACGGTTGCGCCGGTGCTGGACCGGAACCTGGAATACCGGAAACAGGCCATCCTGGAACGGATCGTCGAGCCGGAACGGGTGATCATGTTCCGGGTGCCCTGGATGGACGATGAAGGGCAGGTGCATGTAAACCGCGGCTTCAGGGTGGAAATGAACAGCGCCCTCGGCCCCTACAAGGGAGGACTGCGCTTTCATCCGTCGGTCAATCTGGGCATCATGAAATTTCTGGCCTTTGAGCAGGTCTTTAAGAATTCGCTGACCACTCTGGCCATGGGCGGCGGCAAGGGCGGCTCCGATTTCGATCCCAAGGGGAAATCGGACACGGAAGTCATGCACTTCTGCCAGTCCTTCATGACCGAGCTCTACAGGCATATCGGTCCGGATACCGATGTCCCCGCCGGTGATATCGGGGTCGGCGCCAGGGAGATCGGCTTTCTCTTCGGGATGTACAAGCGGTTGAAAAATGAGTTCACCGGGGTGCTCACCGGCAAGAGCCTGAACTGGGGCGGAAGTTTGATACGGCCTGAGGCCACGGGATATGGGGCGGTCTATTTTGCGGCGGAGATGCTGGCAACCCGCAATGCCACCCTGGACGGGAAGACCTGTCTGGTCTCCGGATCGGGGAACGTCGCGCAGTTTACTGTGGAGAAGATCCTGGAACTGGGAGGCAAGGTCATCACCATGTCCGATTCGTCGGGATATATCCTGGATGAGCAGGGATTTGATGCCGACAAGCTGGCCTTCGTCAAGCATCTGAAAAATGTGCGGCGCGGGCGGATGCTGGAGTATGCCCGGCAATACAAGGATGCCGTCTATACCGCCGTGGATCCGGCGCTCGGACATAATCCCCTCTGGGACCACAAGGCCGACTGCGCCATGCCCTGCGCGACCGAAAACGAGATCAACAGCCAGGATGCCGCTAATCTGATCAAAAACGGGGTCGACCTGGTCTGCGAAGGCGCCAACATGCCGTCAACCCCCGAGGCCATCGATATCTTCCTGGATCACAAATTGCTCTATGCCCCGGGCAAGGCGGCCAATGCAGGAGGCGTGGCCGTTTCCGGCCTGGAGATGGCCCAGAACTCCATGCGCCTTTCCTGGCCGCGGCAGGAGGTGGATAAGCGGCTCAAGCAGATCATGAAGTCCATTCACAAGACCTGCCTGGATGCCGGGGATGACTACGGGGTGCCCGGCAACTATGTGGCCGGCGCCAATATCGCGGGTTTTGTCAAGGTTGTGAACGCCATGCTCGATCAGGGACTGGTGTAACGGCCGGACTGCGCTTATAATAGAGGTATATCCGTCCCGATAGGGGGCGGATGCCTTCAATGCAGGTGTTGATCAGGTGAAATCTGTTTACGATCAGGAATGTGCGCGGGAATTTGCTTTTCTGCATGCCCGGATGGAGCAGTATTTTTATGATGTGACGGTGGATTGCCCGTACAATCAGCCGTATGCTGCCACCTTCCATCAAGGATTTTCCGGCCCCATGTCGGCGCGGTCCATGGAGCTTTTTCTGGCCGCCGGGTTCAGGCGGAACGGAAACTCGCTGTACGCCATGCACTGCGCCAATTGCGCCGGCTGCATTCCCATCCGCCTGCATCCCGCGGAGTTTGTTCCGGACAGGAGTCAGAGGCGGGTCCTGCAGTACAACAAAGATGTGGAAGTCAGTATCGGCCGCATCATGCCGACGCGCGAAAATATGGATCTTTGCGATAAATTCCTGCAGCGCCGCTTTCCGCATAAAAGCAATACAGCTCAGGGCTATTATTCAGGATTCTTTCTCAATGCCGTAGCCGCGACCTATGAGTTCCGCTACAGGCTTGAAGGCCGCCTGATCGGTAACGGGATTGTCGATATCGGTGATAACTTCCTCAACGCGGTCTACTTCTTTTTTGATCCCGATGAGGGCCGGAGGAGCCTGGGCACCTTCAACATCCTGACCATGGTGGATTTCTGCAGGCAGAAAAATATCGAGTACCTCTACCTCGGCTACTTCATTAAAAATGTGGCGGCGATGAACTACAAGCAGAGGTTCAGGCCCCATTATATCCTCGTGGGTTCCCGATGGCAGAAGGGGGAGCGATGACGCAACCGTACAAAGCCAGACTCTACAGGCATGAAAAGAACGCAGTGGTCTGCGAGCTTTGCGGACACGGGTGCGTCCTCAAGGAGGGACGGTTCGGCAAATGCGGAGTCCGGCAAAACCGGGGCGGCGAACTCTTTTCCCTGGTTTATGGAGAACTGGTGGCCGAACATATCGACCCGATCGAAAAAAAACCGCTCTTCCATGTCCTGCCGGGAAGCCTCTCGTATTCAATTTCCACGGTCGGATGCAATTTCAGCTGTCTGCACTGTCAGAATTATTCAATCTCCCAGGCCGGGGAATCGACAGCCGGGACGTCCTCTTTCTGGCGCACGCCGGAAGAGGTTGTCGCCGCGGCCCTTGCCGGAGGCTGCCGGTCTATCAGCTATACCTATGTGGAGCCGACGGTTTTCTTTGAATTTGCCTATGACTGCTGCCTTGCGGCCCGGCAGCGGGGGCTTGCCAATATCTTCGTTTCCAACGGATACATGTCGGAGAAGGCCGCAAGGACGCTGGCGCCGGTGCTTTCTGCCATCAATATCGACATCAAGGGGTTCAGCGATGATTTTTATAAAAAGATCTGCGGCGCAAGGCTGCAACCCGTCCTGGATACCGTGCGCCTGATGAAGGAGCTGGGGGTCTGGGTGGAGATTACCACCCTGGTGATCCCCGGCCTGAATGACTCTGAAAACGAGCTGCGCCGGATTGGGGCCTTTATCGCCGGTATTGACCGGTCAATACCCTGGCATGTCAGCGGCTTCCATCCCGCCTACAGGATGACCGACCGGCCCGCGACTTCCGCCCAGTCCCTGCGCATGGCACGGGCGATAGGTATTGAGAGCGGGCTCGATTTTGTGTATGTCGGCAATATCCTTGACGAAGGAGGAGAGAACACCTCTTGCCCCTCCTGTCATGAGGATATCATCCGGCGCACCGGATTCAGTGTCCGGTCCAACCGGATTCAGCATTCCTGCTGTCCCGCCTGCGGCACACGCATCTCCGGCCTCTGGGAATATCCCGCCACCGGCTCTCGCTGATCCGCCTGCCTTCCGCCTTATCTTCCGAACATTCCACAGCCCTTATTCCCCGGAGGGGATACTTTTCGCACCATGTGCCGATCCTTGAAGAGCCGGTCGCTGATCGTGGTCAGAAGAATGGCGAAAAGGGCCGCGGCGGCGCCGAGCAGGACGTTGTAGAAGGGAGGCGCTGCCAATGCCATCCGGATCAGCATGGTAGAGAGGGCAAAACCGGAATTTCGGAAAACCGTATAAAACGAGGGGTGAAAGCACTCGGAGATCAGTACGACCAGGATATCGGTGAGGATCAGGATCGTATAGAAATCATAGAGAAAATCTGTATGCTCCCGATGCGTTGCCAACATCCAGCCGCCGTGCAGGCCGAGAAAGGTAAAGATGGCCAGCAGGATGAGGGCGATTCCCTTTTTTGCCGAGACAAAGCTGAAGAGGTCCGTCTGCTTCATGGCCTCGTCCGTGGTGCGGCCCTGGATCATATAGTAGTAGCCGAGCAGGGCGAAGATCAGAAGCGCCCCGAAACCGTCGGAGACAATGTGGAGGATGGCCTGTTCGTTGCCGGTGAAGCTGACGGGCTCGGGAAACTGGGCCAGCGACTTGAAGGCGTTCCGCATCAGGATCAGGGAGAGGATCTCGAATTGCTTGCCCACGGATCGCGAAAAGGAGCAGGGCAGGGTGAAGACCAGGCTGATCACCTCCAGGATCAAAACCACGGTAAAGGCCGCCTGGACCGCGTAAAAATGATTGTCCGGAATGAGCCCGCCCAGCATGCCGGGGATGCAGGCCTGCCGTTTCAGCTCGATGATCACCAGGCTGGCCAGAAAAAAGAGGACCAGGCCGATGGAGATCTTGCGATGCATCTTCTCATGTTCCCAGAGAAAATGCAGGGGGTCGAAGATATAGGTTATTTTTTCGTAGAGTACATACATTGTAAAACAATTTTCTTTCAACAATTGGAAAAGGAGTTAAGGGGTAGCCGCAATGATCAGGAAGAAGGGGATGCTTTTTCACAAAAAAAGACAATACCATTGATTGGATGATTCGGCAAATCGAAACCGGTGATCCATTTACTCAGCAAAAGAGCAGGCTGCCGAAAAACCGGGGGAGATGGAAATCAGGCCTTGGTGCGTCGACCGGCGCCCAGGTCAGCCAGTGGGGATGCGAGGTGGCGTCGGCGCATTTGTAGAAATTTCCGCGCCAGAGTGCACCGGGAGCGGGTCTGACCTGCAGTGCTTCTCCCAGAAGCGCAAGAGGAATGCGGCAGCTGATAGTCCAGGTGACGGGCTCGGTTCTCTCCGGGTTGACAATTCGCGGCAGAGAATGGCTGCATTGAATCCGGTTGCAATCAGCCTCCGGAATTTCGATGGAGCGTGCCCTGTCGGAGTAGGGATGAAAATGAAACAGAAGGGTGCCTCCGCAATTCATTTCCAGGTTGAAGTAGCCCTTGCCGGTATCCGGGCCGGGAGAGAAGAAGAACTCGACGCAGCTATCGCCGCAGACGCTTTGCTGATGCCTGGCGGCCACTGCCCGGACATATCTGTCCTCTACCCGGAACATCAAAAATAGCGCTGTTTCGTCATAGGCCATTTTTACTTCGGTTTTGGGGAAATGGGCAGGCTGCTCTCCCATGGAGTTGCAGAGCTGCGCAGCCGGAACCGTGTTCCAGAAAGGGGTGTCCCACGATGGAGCGTTTTCGTAGCCTTCTGTGCACTGTTTTACCGTGTAGATCATATCGATAATCATTCAAGGTACCCTTAAACTTTGGCGTCTTCCAGGGAAATCTTTCCCTCCCTGCACAGGGAAAAATAGACGCCTGGAAAGTGTTTTTTTAAGCATCTCGGGCAGATGCCGTGGCTTATCTTCTCTTTAGAAATGGTTTTTCCCTGACTCCGCTCCCAGGTGCCTGCGTCATTACGCTTTCTGTCGCAGTAGGTGCAGACGAGTTGCAAGCCCTCAGACTGTTGATCCATGTGGTTTTTTTTGCTCACGGTGATGCCTCTTTTGCTGTTTGGAGCCGCTTCGAAGGTTCCTGATTCTACTGCCAGCATCGCTGGACCAGACGGACCAGCTCAAGAAAGCATGTAAGCGTGACATTTCAGTATGGCACGGCCAGGTTATGAAGAGACTATCATATAAATATATTTCAGGGATCTAACAATTCTCTGTCAACAAATCAGGGGAAGATGGAAAATATCAATGTTTCTCTGGTTAGCATATGAATTTACACAGATAAATAAAATTCATTATTTTTTTTGAGAAAACGGAGGTTGGGACCAAGGACGAAAAAATCAATAAATCGTTCCCATCTTATGATATTTTAGACGGAACAGCGAGAAGATAGCGCTTCCTGGCGGTATTTCCCCAGACGATATGACCGCCGCCTGCCGGGAGTTACGGTGAAATCAAATATGGACGTATGTTTTAAAAAAGTGGTACTGTTTTCGGATTGAAAATGCGCCTACGTATTTGAAATAAAAAGGCATATAGTGTGTGGCAGGCATTTCTCGCGGCCGCTGGAAGAAGAGACTGTAATCGTACCGGATGAAGGTGCCCTGCCTGAATCGTCTTCTCTGCAGCCCTCGTTGAAGGGAAATGCGGGCAATTTTTGCAGGATCAATGCGCCACGCAAGAACATCCATGAACCGGAGGATAAGAAGAAATGCTTGTGTCGGAGCAATCCCTGAGTTCCATCATCCCTTCCAATAAATTTTATCCTCCTCGCATTGACGAATCGCAATCCTTATTGCGGACCTCTCTTCTTTCCACAAAACTTGCGCAGGAGAGTACGGCTAAAAAAATCATTTTGATCCAGGCTCAGGCCGGTCAAGGAAAGACAACCATTGCCTGCCAGTTCCTCAATCACTTTCATCACGATTATGTCTGGTATCAGGTCGGCCGTGAAGATTCGGATCCCGTCTTTCTTCTCAACGCCCTTCTCGCTGATCTGACCAATAAATTTCCGGACTTCAGCTCTCCCCAGCTGAGCTATATTTTTAGCCAGGGCTCCGTCGGGCCGCTCGACCTTCACCGGTGCGCCACGATTCTTCTCAGGGATCTGGACAGCTATCTCACAAGCGATATCCATATTGTCTTCGATGACCTGCATCTGCTCCCATCCGGGGCGATGACCAATACCATTCTTGAATATCTTCTGGACGCCTCTCCGCCAAAGATGCATTTTATCCTCATCAGCAGGCATCCGGTGAACCTGAAGAGCAAGGCCTTACGAAACGGCAACAGTATTTCCTTTCTGAATACCGAGGATCTTGCCCTGAATTGTGTTGAAATTGAGGATCTTTTCAATACCATTCTCAATAAGAACATCGATAGACAGGACGCCATGGAGATCGAGAAGATCACCGGCGGCTGGATTATGGGCATTGTCCTGGCCAGCCATCCGGTATCCGGGCGCGGGCAGTTCTGGAAAAAAAGGCGGTTTTCTCCTTCTCTTGCCCTGGAACACGGACATATGCTGGAATACTTTCAGGAAGAGATTTTCGATCAGATACCGGATTTTCTCCATACTCCTTTTCTTCAGCTGTCGCTGATCAATGAGATCCCGGTGGATCTTGCCACGCAAATAACCGGTATACAGGATATGGAGACCATCCTGTCCGGCATGGCCCATGAGAATTTTTTTGTCTATAGATTGGATGACTCCCACCAGGTTTTTCGTTTTCATCATTTCTTTCAGGAATTTTTGCAGTTACGGGTTTGCGAGGCCTTTACCCCCGAGGCGATTAAAGCTATTCATACCCTTGAGGCGGAATACTATCTGCAAAAAAATATGCTGGAAAAGGCCCTTGCCAGTTATGAGAGGGCCGGTGATTACAAGACCATGGACAGGATTCTGCAGTATCAGGGGATGCAGTTGATTGAAAAGAACCGGACTCTGACGATCCTCTCCCTCCTTCAGACCATCCCGCAGGATATCCTGTATCAGCACAGCTGGCTGACTCTGTATGCCGGACTTCTGCGGATTGACTTCGTTCCCCAGACGACCCTGCCCTTCTTTGATGTGGCCAGGGCCATGTTCATCGCAGACGGGGAAGAGATAGGCGAGATCATTACGCTTTCGCAGACCGTTTATTTTCATTTTGTTATTTCGGGCTTGTATAATCTGGGCGGACAGATCCTAGAGAGACTGGAAGGGCTGTTTAAGAAAAATGAGGCGAGTCTGCCGGTCCATGTGCGCATTATGGCTGCCCGGAACCTGGCCTCTGGATTCGGATTTTTTGTCTCCGACTTGGAAAAGGCGCGGAAATACGCCACACTGGCAAACAGCCTGGCGACAAGCCACGGGATGCGGAATTTTATCGCTTCCACCCGGTTTGTCCTTGGCTATATCGAGTTGTTGAATGGAAATCTGGCTCATTTTCCCCGGGAGGCCGAAAACTGTTTTTCCCTGATCAACGACCCCCTGGTCGGGATGTCGAACAAATTAACGCTTCGGGTGATGCATCTCTGTTATCTGGCCATGACAGGAGATTTTGAGAACTACCTTCACCAGCAGCAGGTCCTGAAGGACTGTATTGATCAGGAGGTGATCACGCAGACTGTTGCCGCACCCTATGTCTGTGTCTGGATGTGCAGCGGCCTCATTTCCTTAGGCGAGTTGGAAAAAGGCCTGGAGATCCTGAACCGCGGGTTCGATATTTCCGCTACTGCCAGAACAGAGCATATGCACAGCCAGCTCCTGCAGTGGCAGGCCTATATCTTCGCCATCAAGGGCGAGAGAGAGCGGGCCTGTTCGGTCATGGATGAGTCCCGGCATCTGCGGGCCATCGCCGGCGGGCCGTTCTATCACGCCTTCCAGGTCATTCTGGCTGGTGCGATCTTCACCAGGACCGGGGATATGGAGCTTGCGGCTGCCAATCTGGATGAAGGGATCGGGCTTGCCCTGTCCGTTCCGTCCCCCTATCTGCACGTCTGCGGCCTCATGCAGAGAAGCTATCTGAATTTTCTTCGCTCCGGCAGGGAACAGGCCCTGAAGGATCTGAATCAGGGGCTGCGCCTGATGAGAAAGCATGGTTACAGTTATTTTTGGGGCTGGGAGCCTGTGATGATGAACCGGCTGCTCAGTGAAGCGGTTGCCTCGGGTATCGAGACGGAATTTGCCAAAGTCCTGGCCTGGAAACGGCTGCGGCTTGCATTTGGCGGAAATGGGGAACGCATCCCGCTGCTGCAGATAACGCTTCTGGATAAATTCTGCATCGCGCAGAGGGGGAAAAAGCTCTTTACCCTTGAGGACTTCACGGTTTCCCAAAGACTGATTCTTGGTCTCATTCTTACCGCGAAAGGACAGACCCTTGATCAGGACAAGGCACAGCTGTACTTCTGGCCGGACAGTCCCCCGGCAAAGGCGAAAGGAAAATTCGATGTTCTTCTCGGGCGTCTGAGGAAAACAGTTTCAGAACATCTTACGGTTCCGGTCCAGAATTATATCGTATTGAATAAGGGATTTCTCAGTCTGTACAATACCGAGACGGATATGCTGCGGTTTATTGAAGTCGGCAATGCCGTCATCGCTCACAGCAAAAAGAATGAATGGTGGCAGGCCGGAAATTCATTTTATCAGGCGTGCACGCTGTGGAAGGGAAGCCTGCCGTCCGATTCATTCACCAATGAATACGCCGCCTCCTGGGAGATAATTTTACAGAATACCTTTGCAGAGGTCTGCCTGATCTGGGCCCGCTATCTGGCAGAAACCGGGGACGCCGACGAGGCAATGCGGATACTCGAGAACCTGCTGATATCGCAGTCGTTTGAAGAAAGGGCCGTGACTCTGCTCTGCAGTCTCTATGTCCAGAACAATATGCCGCTCAAGATCAGGAAGGCCATTGAGCGCTATAGATTCGCCTTGGCGCAACTGGACTATTCGGAAGAAGAGATAGAAAAGATCATCGCCGATCTTCTTCCTCATGCGAAGAATAGACCGCAATTGTCGTGGCCTGAGGCGGAAATGTGAAACGGGGCGCAATTCCTGGAGGGAATTCGACTGGGGTTTTATCATCAGGTGCTGCGTCTGCTCCGGAGGGCCTTTCCCTTCCCCGCAGCATTGCAGGCCTATGGATGTTCCGTGTTCTCGCGTGCCGTCAGGATAAGATTTTTCAATTCCTTCTGGGCGAGTTCGCGGTCGAACTGCACGCTTACCGCATATTCGTTGCCGACAATGGGCTGACTGCGAACCGCTTTAACCACTCCGCCTATGTTGAATCGTGAACCGGGTACCGACGCGATGGTCAGCCCCACCGCCCTCCCTAACAGCAGCCTGGCGTTGTTCTTTTTGGAAATACGCAGGAAAAAAGAGACGCCGCCTGCAGAAATATCGAAGAGATCTCCCTTTGCCGCAACCCCTGAGTCTTTCCCTTCCTTGTCAAAGAGGATCATTTTCACCACGCCGGAAATACGGGACCGCGCATACATCCGCCTCTCACGCCCCGTGATGCCGAAAGACGCCGAAGAAACGGTGAACCTGGCGCAGAAATCATTCAGCTTCGAGTCGATGCCGGGGAAATCTTTCTGTAATTGCTGAATCGCCTCTACTTTCAGAGCGGAGACTTCTGTTCCCATGCTGAGGGCGTTGATAGTCCAAACCGATGCCTCGAAAAAGGTGCCTGCACCGAGAATTTCTCCTGCTCCCATTGTCTTGAGCGGAATTTTCGCCCCTTTCTCCTTGAAGAAGAGTTCAACCCTGCCGCTATGGATAAAGTAGAGGTCGGAGTTCTGTGAGCCTTGTTTGACGATCATCTCGCCCTGGGCGAAGCGTCGATGTTCCATGCAATGGTAGAGTGCTATAAACTCATGTAAATCGATGACCTTGAGCAGGGAAGACCATACGGCTAGCTGGCTCTTGCCGATGGTCGCCGTCTTCTCATTTTCGATGATCTCGGCAGTGCGGATGATCTCGGGAAGCGCCATGGGAAAGCAATCCATAAGCAGCTTGTGGAGCTTGTCGGCCTCGTTGAACTTTCTTTGCCGCGCCCGTTCGGTGATCATTGCCACCAGAAATTGTTTCCCTTTTTCCGTCTCCCCTTGTGCTAAAAAGTCATGAACCTGCTGCTCTTTCGAAAGATTTGTAGCCTGCATAGACATACTCAACATAATATCACTCACAATCGTAAAATGTCCCCCCGATTGTAGTATAGTACATATTTCAGGAAAAAACATACGCGAAAGCGGAAATATGAAGGTATTCTTTCTTTTGGCGAGATTTTTATTCTGATTTCTAGAATTGTTCTTTAACATGCAGATATGTTCCTGCAAAGGAAATAGCATAATTACAGGAAGGAGTGTAATTTTTTGTGTAGTGCGGTGTGAAATGGATGCGTGGGACGAAGGAAGTGAGGGGAGAGAAAATTTTCCGGAAAACCTGACAATCCTCTGCAACGTTTAGCAGCATGTATCGGTATTCATTATAGCATCTCCCTCTTCCGCCTCCTACTTTGCAGCATGCGGGGCGCCAATGCGGGTGAGTGACAGGAGGCTATATTTTCCCCTGCAGCCTCGCAATCGTGACGATCAGAGAATTTCTGAGCGGCAGGGCAAGGCCGAGTTTCGGCATGAGCCGCGATTCCAGGCCATGGATCATTAAGTGAAAGACCTCCGATTTTTCCGCATAGAGCCGTTTCTCAATCTCGGAAATAATCCCAAGAAAGGGAATGACGGGGCCGTAATAGTCATGCACAGGGCCGATCGCTTTGAAATCAAATGAAAACTTTTTCAGCGTTGCATTGAGCTTCTGTTCCATGGCGGCATACCAATGGGTTATGCCCCTTCTTTTGCTTTCGAGATAGAGCAGCTTATACAGCCCAAAGACGATAACGGGCCGCTTACGTTGCCGTTTAAGATGTTCAGGGATCTCGTTTTTCGGAGTCGAATGGTAGGACGTCATGCCGTATACGCCGTCGTTCTTTCGTCTTCTCCAGTCCTTGCTGACGGCAAGGCGCGATATCTCTCCCAGTTGGGAGGGCGGAAAATTGATTTTGGATCTATCGTGGTTGGGGCAGTGGATCTCCAGGGGGAAGCCGAGGCCCGAATGCAAAATGAGCCGCAAGGTGCCGACAATTTTCTTTTCATGATCCAATGCGGCAAAATGGACCGAGTGCTTATCGTATATATCGCTCTCGATTTCATCAGGATACTCGCTGTCGTCAAGGAACTCGGCCTCGTGGCAATACACCTGATACCGAAGCCTGTATGTCTCCTTCAGCAGATCCTCGTGCCCGTCCACGCACAGGAATTTAAATCCGGAAATTTCCATCGATTGCCTCCATCGTCAATTCACATGCAATTTGCGCACCACTCATGATTTTCCGGGAATGCGGCTTGTGCGAATTCTGCTCCGGTCCATCGAAAAAACAGTCATCCTGTTTGTTCGGATCTTATGTTTCATGCTGTTATTCAATGGATATCTATCTATAGGGTATGGCGCGTCCAGCTCAGACGTCCTTTATCAATTGCAGGATAAGTCCGCGAAGATGACATTACATATGCCGATAGCCTTGATTACTAAACCCATGATGTACTATACTCTTGGATATACTATTACTTCCTTTTCAAAGTAATTGGTCTCATGCGAAAAAGAAGAATAATCCCCTCTTATTATAGTAAAGTATGCCTAAAACGAATGAAACAAAAATGTGAGGTAAGTATGAATGAATATAGCGAATTAACAGACAGAAATACCGGTTTGCTCACTGAAGACCAGCAGTTGACGCTTAAAAACTGCTGCGTTGCGATATTTGGCGTCGGTGGCCTGGGAGGTGTGATTGCTGAAATTCTTTGCCGCAGCGGGGTCGGGCATATAAAAATAATCGAGCCGGATTCCTTTGAAGCTTCAAATTTGAATCGCCATGTTTTTTGTTATAAGTCCACGATCGGAAGAAAGAAAATCGATGTAGCAGAGGAATTTTTAAAGGATATTCATCCGGGGATAAAAATTGACAAGTATGTATCCGAAGATATTGATAATCTTGATGAGATATTGCATGGAGTGCATGTCGTTGTTCTTGCTGTGGATAAAGTGAAGGCTTGCATTCTTATCAGCAGAAAGGCAAGGGAGTGCAATATTCCCCTTGTTGAGGGTTGGGCGCTTCCATACGGAAATGTCAGAGTCTTCACTCAAGATACAGTAAGTCTGGAACAAGCCTATAATTTACCGAGCATAAACCGGGATATAAGTTCATTCACAAAAGAAGATCTCGCTCAAATGGATCTTTCTATGCTTGAAACCATTTCGAAATTCGAAGGTGTAGCGTCTTTTTACACGCAGGATGCTGAAAGAAGGATTTTTCTTGAGCGCAAGAATCCCTCTTTTGCTCCTCTGGTATGGTTGACCTCTGTGCTCATGAGCCTGGAGGCAATTAAGATTGTCATAGGCAAGGAAAAGCTGTCTTTGGCCCCGGATTTTTCTTTATATGATCCGTTTTTTCAGAAAATTCCCAAACAAACAGCGTAAGGAGACGAAGTGCCATGCAGATAATCAATGCGCATGTCCACATGATTGAAATTCAGGCCATGCTCCGCCAGCAGCCTGATCTGGAGCTTTCCACTGATATAGCAGTTTTCCGTGATCTTGAAAAAACCCTGTCACTGACCGATCCAGGAATTTTACTGAGCCAGATGAAGGAGGCGGGTATCTCGCAATCTGTTCTGTATGCCTGCGAAGCCCCGATTGTCTATGCTTCTAACGAGTATGTTGCCGGATTGTGTAACCAGAATCCGGCTGCGTTTATTGGCTTTGCGTCGGTAAATCCCAACAGGGAAGACGCGGTGGAGGTGATTGAAAAAGCTATTGTTCAATTAGGCCTTAAAGGAATGAAGTTTCATCCGCCTTTGCAGAATTTCTATCCGAATGAGCGAAGATTTTTCCCCATTTACGAGAAGGCAATCGAACTCAATGTGCCTGTCGTCTTTCATATCGGAACCACTCCTTTCGGGAGTATGGTTAAACTGAATCAGGCTGATCCTCTCCTCCTGGATGAGGTGGCCTGCGCATTTCCCGAGCTCAGGATACTGCTGACCCACCTCGGAACCTTGTGGCACAATGAATCGTTCATGGTTGTGGAAAAGAACCCCAATGTATTTATAGATACTGCCGCATATATCTATGAAATTGAAGACTTGTTGACCGAAAATCTCCTTGAGAGGATAGGGGAAGATAAAGTTATATTCGGAACGGATTATCCGATGCCTTTCGGCGGCGTAATGCATAAAATGAAAGACTTTGTCGATTGCATTTACAGGCTTGATCTATCGGATAGCACTAAAGAGAAAATATTTCACAAAAATTTTGAAACGCTGCTTAAGGGAAAGGAAACCAGAAAAATCAAGGCCGGTGATATCTTGAAGTTGCTGGAGGGTATGCCGGGGCAGGGGTAAGCCGTAAGAAGGGATGAGGGGAATTTGACATCACCGGGCGGTTCTCTGCAGGTATTCGATATGCAGTATTCAAGTTTTGAAATCAGGGTGGACGGATGAGAATAGGGGCGATGATTCGGAGGGGATTGACGCTCTATGAGCGAAGAAAAACCTTTAAAATACTCACGACCACTGATCCTGAACGGATCGTCTCCTATGGAGAAAGACAACTGCTGAAGGCCTTTCAGCGAGTCGCATCTCGGATGCCCGCCTATGCTGATATCCTGAAAAATGCAGGCTGCCCGCCGGAAAAAGTGACCTCGATTGCCGCCTTCAAGGATTCTGTCCCCCTGATATGCAAGGAGGATATCTTCCCGAAATACGACATCCAGGACATCTGTATGGACGGCAGCGTTGACCGTATGCGGGGCGCAATGTCGAGTTCCGGATTTTCCGGAATTTTTTCTTTTGGGATCAACACCCTTGAAAATCAGCGGAATGCAGTGAAGGCAATCGATGCGACACTGGACTATATTTTTGATATTTCTCGAAAAAAGACGCTTTTTATAAACAGCCTGGCCATGGGAGTGGGCGTGCCCACATCTCTTCCGGTCGCCGGAACCGGGGTTCGCTCTGACATGGCGCTGGCGATCCTCCGCAAATTCTCTCCCGTTTTTGAACAAATCATCATCATCAGCGATCCGCATTTCCTGAAAAAGATTCTGGAAGACGGTGCGGAGCAGGGAATAGACTGGAAACGTGAAAATGTACACCTTATTACCGGCCAGGATTGGGTGCCGGAAACCTTTCGCAGTTATCTCGGCAGCATGCTCGGAACGGACTGGGAGAGCATGGAGCGGGGCCTGATCGGTGGCAATATGGGAACGGCTGAACTTGATCTCAGCCTCTTTCATGAGTCGCGGGACTCAATCCGTATTCAGCGGGCAGCGCTGGCCGATAAACGATTGCGGTATGCGCTCTATGGCGAGGGGTGTGATATTCAGCCGACGCTCTTCCACTATTACCCGCATCGCACCTTTCTTGAGGTGGTGGAAAGCGGGGCCGGAAGCCCTGAACTTGTTGTTTCCATGGTCGGCGATGATCTGCTGATGCCGTTGATACGCTATAATATGAAAGATGTCGGGCGCATTCATCCCTATAACGAAATCAAGACGATCCTGCACGACTGCGGCTACGGCCACCTCTGCCCCGCACTCAAGCTGCCGATGCTCTCGGTTCGGGGCAGGAAAGCCCACGCGTTATCGGCAGGAGACGGTTCTGCTCCGGTTACCGCGGAGGCGGTCAAACAGGGGATCTATCAGCACGGTGCCGTTGCGGCCTTGACTACAGGCTATTTTCGGCTGAGAATGAGGGAGGGTGCCTGCGTGATTGAGGTGCAGTTAAAGAAAGGGGTTTCACTATCTCCAAACCATGAGACGGCTTTTCGAAAGGCGATAAGCCACTCTGTGGCAGCACCTTTTACGCTGCAGATATATCCCTACCAGTCCTTCCCGTATTCAATGGAGCTTGATTACGAGAGAAAGTTCAGAAATATCTGATTATCAAAAATCAAAAAAAAAAGGAGCCGGGTTTTCCCTGACTCCTTTTTTAAAATCTATTTTAAAACATCTTACGCCTTAAACTTTCTTCTCCCGATGCCTGCAAGACCGATCAGTCCGGTGCCGAACAGAACCATTGTCGCTGGTTCAGGAACAACATTTGCGTTACCTGTTCCAGACTGATAATATGCCACGTCTTCACCATTTGGATCTGGAGTTAATGTCCAATTCGCAATGCCTGCTGCATCGGCAGGATCGCTAGTTGCGGTAAAAAGCTGTATTCCAACCACAATATTAGAGCCAGGGTTGACGGCAGAGTATAATAAATTTGCAAGAGCGCCTGATCCTTGGTTTATTGAAAGGTAGCCGGTCGGAGATGGATTTGCTACAGTTTGCCCATAATCTAAAGCACTAAAACTCCCTGTAAGTAATACAGTTGCATTATCAGCTATTAGCTGGTTTTGTATTTGTTGCTCTGGTTGTAAACCTCCAGTATTTGTCACGTTAGCCAAGTTAACAAGAACAGTCGAGGAATATAAAGTGAACATCCCTCCAGTGGCTACACCAGGACTGGTATCTGAAACACCAGAATAAACACCATAGGTATAAGTAACCCCACTTGTACCAGAAGTATAAAAAGCATTCGTGGATGTATTTGTGGTGGAGCCATAAAATGCTTGAGAAACTGAAAAAGTCCCTTCTGTTAAACCAGTTCCCGAATTTGAATCGGTATAACCTCCATATAGAAAAGATATCGGGCCAACATAACCCGGGGCGATTTCTCCAGCAAGTGTGGTTGCTGAAACCTGACCCGCTAACATGAGTAAACCAATTGCTGCTAAACCTGCTACTGTCTTTTTCATAATTTCTCCCTCTCTATTAATGAATTTAATGATTACCTTCTTTGGGGTGATCACTCGTGTCTTGTTCTCGCTGATTTCATCAACCCCCCAAAAGCACCTTTAATCGCTGATTTTCAGGAACAGCCTCTGAAAATATTCTTCTTCACGGCTCCTGCGTGTTCCCCCTGTAAAGAGGCTATCAAATACTCAACACACACAATCTTCCTTCCTGTAACTTATGCAATATCACTGCCAATTATGCATTTATTCCTTAAGTATCTGTTATCGATGCTCAAAGAAGGATGTGTGGATTTGTGGGGAAAAGAAAAAAAAGGGGGGGGTTCCGGTTTTTCGGAAATAAATTCCGGAAGGTTGTTGGCAGAGGCGCCGTGCGCCCTCGAGAAGCCAGGATCTTCCATCCCGCGTATGCAAGGGAGGTGGTTTGTCAAGATAGATGTATGTAACCGGCATTGTCATCTTATAGGGGGATATCTCCACGGCGAATTGTGTCAATTGCGAGATTTTTTGTATTGATATTATATTGTTGTCTTTCTCGCCCCATAAGATAAGAGCACAGTTCGGATTTGCGGTTTTTTATTTCCGCTTCAAGATGCTGCAGAGATGCTCCGTAAATCTTGACTTTCCCGTAGTAGTCTATTTCATCCTCGACCAGAATCTGAAAATTAATGCCATGCCGTTCAAGTAGCCTATACAGTGGGGTTTCGAAAGCTGCTATCCAGTGGGTAATTCCGCATGCGTATTTGCTTGAGATGTACAGTTCTCTAAGGAGCTTGAAAAGGATGTTCGGCAATTCTCCCTTAGTCTCTTTCCCGCCTGGCTGAACTGAATCGGAGAGTTTGTGCGTCGCTTGTCTTTTGAATTGTTTTGTGATGCAGAGCCGCGAAATTTCAGCAGTACTCTCAAGGGGAAATTGCAGGTGCCGCAAATGTTCGAGAAGAGCGGGACAATATTTTACAGTCGGAAAAGAATGCTGCTGCGTCCATCGAACGAGACGGATGGTTCCTATCGCCTCATTGCGATTGGTGGGATTTGTGACAGAATAGTGCTCCGAGACTGGATCGAATTCATCGTGTTCCAAGCCGTCGGAATAATCTTCAGGATTCAGGAAATTCGCTTCATGGCAGTAGACCTGATAGCGTAGACTGTATACGGATTCGCAATTCACGGGAGCCCCCCTCCGCAGGAAATGTTCTCCCCAGATTTGGCCAGGTCGTTCGCGGAGAAATTTGACCCGGCTGGGTGGCCTGCTAATCACGTTCTGCGCTTGGCCACCTTTCAGGTGCGCTCTGCCCGAGATTCCCTGTCTGTCATCTCCAAGTGTGCGCGCGATTGATTGTCTCTATCGGGAAAATCTATAATAAACGCTTCACCATACCCGGATAAGGGCAATTTTGTCAAGAGTTGAGAGGCGCGTCCGGTTTCTTCTCTCCGTCTTCTTTTGTGTCTTTATGTAAACGAATTCATCAATCTGACACACTGGAAGCCGGGTGCGATAATGCAAGGAACAGCAAGAAAGCCGTATGAAGGGTGCGAGGAATTTTCTTCCACTTCAACAGGGAGGAATGAGGCCTGCGCCCCTGCCGTTCCGTATTGCCGGATAAGTTTTCCGTATGGCGGGAATATTTTGCGCAAGACGCCTTGGAAGGATGGGGGGATATTCCTGGTGGTGTTGAGGTTGGGTATTCTTGTCAGGCTGGTCTGGAATTTGCATATGAATATTGGAGGTTTCTGGCCCTCGGTTGCTGTTTGGCTTCAGCGTGTAGGTCTTGCCGGAGCGATCAGGCGAAGGATGCTCCGAGTTCCTTTCCGGCGAAAAATGAAAGTTCGTCATTGCAGTATGGCACGGCCAGGATATGGAGATACTTTCATATAAATATTGTTAGAAGGGCCGCAATAATGCTTGCGGATCGGAGGAAAAAAGATGCGCTTGTTGATAAACAGGAATTCCCTGTTGCTTTCGTTGATGCTTGGCGCATTGATGGCCTTGTTTGTATGCGGTCTGGCAAAGGCCGGGGATAGCCTGGAGGGCATCAAGTCGCGGGGAAGCCTGCGATGCGGCGTCAGTGACGGCGTGGATGGTTTTTCCGTCAAAGGGCCGGACGGGCATTGGAGGGGGATGGATGTGGATTTTTGCCGCGCCCTTTCCGCCGCTGTCCTCGGGGATAAGGCAAAGGTCATTTTTGTTCCGCTGCGCACTTCCGAACGCTTTCCCGCCCTGAAGAGCGGAGATATCGATGTTCTGGTGCGCAACACGACCTGGACTCTGGAGCGGGAGGCCACCCTGGAAGTCCTGTTTGCAGGAACCCTCTATTATGACGGCCAAGGCTTTCTGGTCCCGGGAAAAAGCGCTGTGACCGGCCTTTCCCAATTGGACGGTAAAACCATCTGCGTCATCGGCAAGACGACGCACGAGGCCGATCTGAAGGCTGTATTCCACAACCGGAACCTGCACCTCAGCGCCCTGGTCGTTGAATCTCAGGAAAAGGCGGCGCAGGCCCTTTTTGCCGGTCAATGTGCGGCCTTTACCTCTGAATCCTTTCAATTAAAAGAGGTTCAGCTGAAAGCACCCGGCGGACCTGCCCAATTCACAATGCTCCCGGAATATATATCGAAAGATGCTGAAGGGCCGGTGGTCCGTCGTGGAGACGACGAGTGGTTCACCATCGTCCGTTGGGTTCTTTTTACTCTGATACGGGCGGAAGAGTTAGGGATAACACAGAATAATGTTCAATCCCGGCAGGGGCGGGGCTCCGGCTCAAGCCAGGGCTTGTGGTCTGATGAGGATGGCCTTATATCCCGTTCGTTGCAGCTTCAGCCCGATTGGAAGGTGCGTGCATTGGAGGCTGTCGGCAATTATGGGGAGATGTTCGAGCGCAATCTGGGCGAGGGGAGTCCTTTAAAACTCGAACGGGGAATGAACCGGCTGTATGATCGGGGCGGCTTGATGTATTCCCCCTCTTTCTAGCAGATGTGAAGTGGGTTTTAGCGGTATGACCTTTTATTTTTGTGAGGATATTCATGAGTGAGCTGCAGGTTGCGGTCACGCTCCTCGCCTTTGCGGGAGTGATTATCGCCATAGCGTTCAATTGGCTCGACATGGCGCTGGCGGCTCTTTTGGGCGTGAGCGTCATGCTTGTTTTCGGGATTTTCACCCACCAGGAGTTTATGAATGCGGCGCAGACCGCTGGCGGTTCGCTTTCCCTCCTGTTCGGCGGGATGGTCGTTGCCCGCACCCTTGCGCCAACGGGTCTCTTCGAGCAGGTCGGCTTTCTTTTTTTGAGAGCGACGGGTGGCAGCGGCAAGCGGTTCCTGCTGGGGCTCATTGTCCTGGTGGCGCCCATCTGCGCCTTCCTTCCCAATGCCACCGCGGTGATATTGCTCGCCCCCATCATCATCCGGGTGGCCAAGGCCCTGGATGTCGATTTTGTAGGCCCCATAGTCTTGACCGCCATCATCAGCAACTCCTCGGGAATGCTGACGCTGGTCGGTGATCCGGCAACGTTTCTGGTCGGAAGCTCCGTCGGGATAACCTTTGGCCACTATCTCATGCGGGTCAGTCTCGGCGGGGTGCTTGCCGTGCTTGTGCTTATCCCGCTTCTGCCTTTCGTGATGAAGGACGTCTGGCGGATCCGGCGCGTGCTTCCCGCCGAAGAGACGAGGAAGAAACTGGAACGTCCCGGATTCTGTCTGCTCTCTTTGCTCGTTCTTGTCGTGATGATTCTGCTCTTTCTTTTTGGAGAGGAGCTGCCCTTTCATCTTGTCCCGCCCTCCGTTTCCATCATAGGGGCCTCCCTGGCGCTCCTCATTATCTACTGCTCCAAGGTCGAACCGGTGGATGCGGTCGTGAGAGACGTCGATTGGAAAACGCTCGTCTTCCTCGCCTGCATGTTTCTGATGGTCGAGGCGTTCACCCGGACCGGCCTGCTGCAGAGTCTGTCGCGGAACCTGTATGTGTGGTTCGGCACGGATATGCTGGTGGTCGCGATGGTCCTGCTGGCCGGGGTGGCGGCGGCATCCAGCGTCCTTGCAAACATCCCGGTGGTGGCGGCGATGATATTGGTGGTGAAAGGATACCTGGTCGCAGCGCAGTTCGTGCCTGAGATTGCACTGGGTCCGGCATTCACCTCCTGGCCGGAATCAACGCTTCCCGTGTTCGTCGCAATGATGTTTGCGGGCACTCTCGGCGGGAATGCGACTCTCATCGGTGCCTCCGCCAACGTCGTAGGGGCCGGGATATCGGCCTCGCATGGCAGGCCCATCTCCTTTGGAACCTTCGCCCGCTATGGCGTTCCTCTCACCTTGTGTCAACTTGTCATGTCCTCTCTGTATGTGATTGCGCTGAGATGGTTTCTCTCGTAGCAGAACGGCGTTTGCGCGTTTTGAACCCTTTCGCGTCGGGCTTGAAGTGAAAAATCGTTCCTGCAGCACCTGCAGGAGTGATCTGGTCCAGGCGACGCCTCCGATTTTATCGGGGAAGATGCCAATGCTCTGCTTAAAAGAGGTTTGATCAAGGGGCAGAAAATGGTACAAGGAGCAGGAGGAATAGATCCGGAAGCATGTCAGGACTGTCTCCTGAATAGGAACATCGTTGATATCAGCGGCCGGTATATCATTTTGGCGACCAGACAATCGGAGGAGAGTATGAAGAAGAATATAGGCGTAGTGAATGGTCTGTACCCCTCGTTGACCACCATTATAGGAGCAGTCGTACAGGGGAAACCAAATTTTCTGACCATTGCCCATGTGGGTATCCTGAACCATGGTATCCCGCAGTACCTTTCCTTCGGGATCAATAAGGCCCACTACACCAATCAGGGGATCATTGAACACAAGGAATTCAGCGTGAACATCCCGTCTGAGGCGCTCGTGGTCGAAACCGATTATATGGGCTTGGTTTCAGGGAAGAATTCGGACAAATCGGCTGTGTTTGACCTGCATTACGGGTCGCTGGCCCATGCGCCGTTGATAGTTTCCTGTCCGGTGGTGATGGAGTGCCGGTTGCAGAGCACGCTTGACTTTTCATCCCATGATATCTTCATCGGCGAGATCGTGGCCACCCATGTTGATCCAGATGTTCTGACCCCTGAAGGGAAAATCGATCTCACATTGGTGAAGCCGCTGCTCTTCGACATGCAGGGCATGAGGTACCTGGCCCTGGGGCCAGAAGTGGCGAAATGCTGGAATGTAGGCAAGGCCATGAAAAAAACAGGCAAATCTTAGGGACGTTGAGAAGACAGGGTATCCTGATAAGGGCAACGTAACAATACGGCAGAGGTGGCGCAAAATGAAAAACATTCAGAGGGCGATTGCGTTGATGGCCTGTGGGCTGCTTTTTGCTTCAGTTTCCTGGGCCAAGGCCCAGGGCAACAGTCTTCTTGTTGATCCTGCCAAGGTTCAGGCAATACAGGAGAGGATGCTTAAAGACCCTGGAATCATGGCCATCATTCTCTCTTTGCAGAATGATCCGGATATGCAGGAAGTACTCAATGATCCTGCGATTATGGCTGAACTCCAGGACGGGAAGATCGATAGATTGGTCAATGATCCCCGCTTTGTTAAATTGCTGGCAAAACCGCAGGTGAAAGAAGTGGAACAGCAGATGCACTAGATGGACAGGCGTGCCGGGATGTGTCCCGGCAGGCATCTTGAGATAACTTCGGCAGTCCGAGGTTTCCCCTTTGTTTCCTCTCGTCATTTCATGAAATCTTCTGTAGATTTACAACCAGTCCTGTTTGGCATCATCTGCAATTTCTTGTCAGACTTCAGCTTGTAATCCGTGAAGGGTAAACGTTCAGAGAAGGAGCGGCTATGAAGTATCTTTTGAGACAATTTCTCGTGATTGTTGCATTTCTGACCCTTTTGGGATGTGGGGCATCGCATGTTGCTCCCTTGATCGATGCCTCCTTGAAAAACGATCCCGACACGGTGAAGGCGCAACTTGATAAAGGGGCAGATGTCAATCTAAAGGGGCAGGATGGAGTAACCGCTTTGATAGCAGCTTCCTTGATGGGGCACCAGGATGTGGTCAAGGTGCTTCTGGCTAAGGGCGCAGATGTTAATGCCAGGAATAATAATGGCGAAGCCGCCTTGTCTCTTGCTGCGCGGTACGGGCACAAGGATATTGTAGAGGTGTTGCTGGCTCATGGCGCTAATGTTAATGCTAAGGATAATAGCGGATTCACTGCTTTCATAATGGCAACGCTGGAGGGGCATAATGATGTTGCGGACGTACTGCTGGCTCATGGCGCCAGTGAATAAAAATCAGCGGAGTCTTTGATGCGCCTGTCATTCCAGGGGAGAGTTTAAACGCGCGCCGGAAACAAGAGGGAAATATCTGATCTGTATGCATTATCCATTGAGTGGGCGTGTCCTTGAACAAAACAACCCACCCAAAAGGGTCATTCATTAACTTGCGGCTGAACCCAGGAGGCGGAAATCGATATCGATAGACCGATCCCTTTTGGGTCTGGCTATTTTCTTATAGCACATATGGGTCAAACGAACGGTAAGGATGACAAGGGGAACCCCGATCTGCAGAATAACTGGAACAAACCACAACAATACGATAGAGTTAGACACAGATACCATGATTCACCTCCGTATAAAAGTTTATAGATTCAGTCATTTCGGCACAAACAGGGAGAGCTGCTTTTAAAGGAATCGTCTCTCACATGCTTACCTTATAGCCTAAAAAACATAAGGGGTAAATCGGCTGCGAACCTATTTTTAGTACGTTTTAACAGCGCGATAAGTAAGCGTTAGACCTACAGAGTGCCTTTGGGCTGATTTCTGCGGCGGGGCAGCCGTCTCCTGACCACTGAGCTGACGTTATTTTTGTGAGCAATATAATTCTCTTTGACGGTCTTGGGAGTTGGCGGGTATGAGACATGTTTTCAGGCAGTTCAGAGTGATTATTGTACTCGTGGTCATTTCCGGCTTTCCGGGCACGTCCTTTGGGATGCAGGGAACAGACTCTGAAATTACTCAGATTGTGCTCGGACCGGAATCTGATTGCCGGTCAGCTGGGCAATCCACCCTGCCTTTGAAACTATTTCGCGGACATTTTATTACCACAGCGATGATCAATGGTAAGGAATTGCGCATGTTGGTCGATAGCGGCGCGTCGCAAAGTGCAATATCTCTGCGTACCGCCAAGGTAATGCGGCTGGTCTCTAATTTTGAGCATTCTGTCCATATCCTCGGCGTAGAGGGAACGGAGATTGTGCACCCCGTAAAAGTGCAGTCAATAAAACTTGGTGCGTTTGAATGGAATAATTATGAATTAACTCCGTTACATATTGTGGATCCCGCACATGAAAAAGATCCTGTAGCTCCCGATGGCCTGATCGGGGCGGACCTTTTGTCTGCCTTTGATGTGGAATTTGATTTTCCGAAGGGAAGAATGACACTGTACGACAAATTGCGCTGCACCGGTACGCTTGTGCCCTGGGAGGGACGGTTTCAGACTATCGAGGCAACCCGAGTGCAGGGAAAGTTGCTGACTATTCAGGTGCTCTTGGATGGTCATCCTCTGCGCGCCTTAATTGACACGGGATCGGATGCATCTAATGTCACGCGCAATGCAGCGATTTCTGCCGGTGTGGACAATACGAGAATTGACAGCGGGCCACGCGGTATCGGCATCGGTTCGCAAGGCACTGGTGTGCCGACTCATTACAATCAGTTCGCAACATTAACCCTGGGCAACCGTCAATTTGATAATACCTCCTTGATAGTGCTTGATTCCGCCCTTTCCCCCGGGATTGATATGTTGTTGGGAAATAGTTATTTCCGTTGGCATAAGTTGTGGCTTTCATACAGCACCAACCAGGTGTTTGTGCAGTAATCTTCCAAGGTATGGGAACATATCATCCTGTAAACGGGATTGTTGCGCCCCGGTATAAGACTCGCCAGCTGGCCAAGGGGAACAAAAAAGGCAGAGCCAACTGAACGGCTCTGCCTTGATGAATCTGTTTTGGAAAAATCCGGAATCAGGCTTTCTTCCTCCGGGCCAACCCGGCAAGTCCGACTAAGCCAGTACCAAAGAGTAACATGGTGGCTGGCTCTGGTACTGGAGGTCCTGAGAAATCTCTAGTCATTGAAAGGTTTCCAGAGCTTGAAACACTCCCCCCAGAAAGGGTCAGATCGGTTACCATTTCCATGGTCATTCCATCATAACTTCCACCCCACAACATTGTACCATCATTAAATTCTCCCCCCGACTCCCATGTGTCACGGATATCGATAGTATCAGTGGAGGAATTATACCCATACGCCAGAACCGTATGCCCTTCCTCTACGCCGTCAACTAGTCCGAACATATCAATGAGAACAGGCCTATCGTTATTGATATCGCTTTCAAAATCAGCAAAAGTAAACCCCTTCGATGTAACGTTTGAGGTTTCTTCAGTAAAGATAGAAGCACTATAACCAGCATTCTTTACATATTCATATAAACCGTAGGTGCCATCTTTGCCTTGGAGATGGTTTGAAATCGCTGATTGCGGGGTGAATTTCTGACCACCAGAGTAGTAATACCAATTCGTGCCCCCTGTTGATAAATTGGTGCCCATATCTTTTGCCATAGTGTTAATGGCATTGGTGACCAGGGAGCTTGAGGTTGTAAATGTATTGAGCGGGGGCGTTCCTCCTGGTATGAGGTTGGAATAGGATAGACCGTCATAACCGTTTATAGCATAGTAAGCTATCAGCATGGTGGCTGATGTCGGAGAGCATCCATCCTGCCAAGCATAGTCTGGAACATTAGACAGCACGTCTGAGTTTGCATAGGCGGCCGAATTCAAAAACGTCAGCACTAAAACGGACAGCACCCCTTGGCCCATAATTTTTTTACACATCGCCCCTCCCCTTTTTTGATTTACTCAAATATGTGTAGAACGAAATCTTCCCTTGAATCAGCATGGCTGGACCGAATGACCAGCCTGGGCGAACCATGAAAATTCGTCATTTCAGTTTGGCCTGGCCCGCATCAAAACGATGCCTTCATATAAAAGACACCTCAAAAGGTGCCGCAATTTTTGTGCCAGATTGCATGCACGCCAATTACCCGAAATCATAAAGCATAATATTTCGTTCGCCGGGATAAGTTTCCGCAATTACGGAAAAACGAAATAAAATTCCTTAAAATAGAAATAAAAATGGAGGCTTAAAGAAAGTGACAAGGGCTAGGTGACGCACTATCAGGCAGGCAGGACCGGACCTGATTTTGTCCTTTTTGTTAGGCTAAGGTTAGAGGGGTTCACGCTGTAGCCAGCCATATTTTGTCCATAAAACCTAAAAAGGGAGACAAATGTGGAAAAAACGACAAACGGGCAGTCATGGGATTTACATCATAACTGTCCGTTTTTATTGGTGCACCCGGAGGGATTCGAACCTTGACACCCGGATTCGGAAAACAACCGTTTAAGGAAGTGTGAATATGCCAGAATGGATTAAATCAAAGTATAAAAGATTGCGGTATCGAGAGAGTGATTGACCGGTATCAAAAGACGCACCTTACGGATTCAAAAGGTCTAATCAGGCCTCACCCCTCGAAAGGAATATTTCCTTTTCACTTTGAATTCAGTATCACTATTGATACTATAATTTTATGGATAAAATAAACGATCTCCTGAAAGGGATGCAAGAAAAGCCCAATAACGTCAAGTTTTCTGACCTTTGCAGAGTTTGTGATCACTATTTCGGTGAGACTCGACAGAAAGGAACCAGCCATCGAATCTATAAGACTCCATGGGCAGGCGATCCCAGGGTAATATTCAAGACGGAAAAGGAAATGCCAAGTTTTATCAAGTTCGACAAGTGCTTAAGGCGATAGAAAAGTTAAAGAAATAGGAGGAAGACCATGCTGGACCATGATCATTATACATACAGGGTTACCTGGTCGGAAGAGGACAACGAGTATATTGGTTTGTGTGTTGAATTTCCAAGCCTTAGCTGGCTTGATCAAAGTCCGGAAGATGCCCTGAAAGGAATCCGGCAGGTTGTTTCCGATGTGGTAAAAGATCTTGCCGACAACGGGGAGAAAATCCCTGAGCCACTTGCAAGAAAAAAATACAGTGGGAAGTTTCAGGTCCGAGTAACCGCAGACACCCACCGAGCCCTGGCCCTCAAGGCAGCCGAGAGAAATGTCAGTTTGAATAGGCTGGTCAGTGAGAGACTGGCTTCTTTCTGATAAGTAAGCTTTCACCGGGTAGAGGAGGTCTTAAAAAGCAACTCCTGCTATCTCCCAGAATTCAAGGAATTCCTGAGTTCTCTCCCGCGCAACTTCTCCATTTTTGTGATAAGGTAAATTTTGTTTAGTTCAAAAGTAAAATGACGTCACGATTCTGATAGGGGGTGATCTTAAATCTCAATCGAAATCCGGATGAAATAGTGTTTATCTGTATTGATCGGCATCCTCTTTCTGGACTCAGAGGAAAGGGTTAAGGCGTTGACTGTTGCTGATCTGTGGGTTGAGTATCTTGTCGATCGAAAGCTTCACTGGGGAGAAAGGCATTACCAGGACATATGAGCCTTTCGCAGGCAGGCGGTAGTCCAGTGAAGCGGGGAAAAGGTGTATTGAAGCCTGGGCCGCTCTTTCCCTTGATGCAGATCACCCTTGCCGAATTGACAACCGAAAGGATAGAAACATGGTTGAGCAGGGAGGCCCCGTCGAGGATGACACAGACTCGGCTGGCGCTTAGACTGCTGAAGGCGTTTCTTAACTGGTGTAGCACCCATGAGGTCTATAAAACAATTATTGGTTCTGACATTGTGACCAAAAGGATAACATCAACCCTGCCGAAGAAGACGGCAAAAACGGCTGCATGCAGCGGGAGCAGCTCCCGGGGTGGTTCTCTGCTGTTCGGCACATTGGCAACCCTGTCCATTCTGCTTACCTGCAGACCCTCATCCTGACGGGGCCAGACGCGAAGAGGTCGCTGGTCTCCGCTGGCAAGACATAGACTTTCGATGGAAGTCTATCACGATCCGCGATAAAGTTGATGGTCAACGGGTCATCCCTTTGCCGCCTTATGTCGAAAATCTTCTTGGGTGGTTACCAAAACGCAATGAGTGGGTTTTTTTCAGTCTCGTAGCGGCAGGGGGACGATTACGGTTTCCTACCAGATTTCACAAGAGGGCGCTGGACGTTGCCGGTATCGATGGACTTACCATTCACGGCCTGCGCCGGAGTTTTGGCACTCTGACGGAATGGGTCGAGGTGCCGGTGGGTATCGTGGCGCAAATCATGGGCCATAAGCCGAGCGCGACGGCGGAAAAACATTACAGGGTCCGGCCTCTTGACCTCTTGAGAATGTGGCACATCAAGATTGAGGGATGGATCTTGGAGCCGGCCGGTAGAGAACAACCGGTAATTGACGAGATACAGTAGCCGCTTCGGATAATCAACGGCGGCCGGCAGTAGAACATCGCCCTTTCCTGATACTAAAAAATGGTATACAATATGACATGGACGGTCGAGTTTTCCGGAAAGGCAAAGAAGCAGACTGATAAACTTCCTCGCCGAATTCGTGAGATTTTGTTTCAACTGGTCTGCGAGATCCAGGCTTCCGGGCCAACGCGGGGTGACTGGCCGAATTACTCCAAACTGTCGAACCATAAACACCACTGCCATTTGAAAAAGGGAAAACCTACTTACGTTGCAGTGTGGAAAGAAAGCCAGGAAACAATACGATTGATAGAGGTGATATATGCCGGAACTCACGAAAAAGCGCCATACTGACAACGACATGGTAACCGTCCGGTTGCGTGTCCACAGCAGTAACGCTCCAAAAATCAAAGAATTTGCGCGGGCTATTGAGGAAGGCAATGAGCAGAATTATTCCGTTGCCGAGGTCTTTCCCGAATTTGTAGGTAAAGAGAGGCAGCCAGCTCTCCGCGCTTATCGTCACCGCGAGAACCTCACGCAACGTCAGCTTGCAGAATTGGTCGGCATTCCTCAGCGGCATATTTCAGAGATGGAAAACGGCAAACGCCCCATCGGCAAAGAGATGGCCAAGAGGGTTGGTAAGGCATTACATACCGACTACAAGGTGTTCTTGTAGGATCGATAAACATCTTTCTCCAGGCTATAAATCCGGAACAAGGATCTGTTTAGAATAACCTTGGGTTTGCATATGCGCTTCTCAACCGGCAGGATCGCGACAAGATGATTAATAAGAAAAATATTTTTTGAAGAGTCATCTTTAATTAGTTTTATCTTACTCTGTTTGGAATCAGTTCCTTACGGATTTGGATAATATATAATCGATTATCACAGGTTCACATCTTTCCTCTTCATCTTAACCTTAAAGAGATAAGTTCATTCATAACGATGGCCTTCAGTGTTGCACTACCGGTTGCCCGCATTACGACTAACTTTCCATTGTCCATTTTCTGCGTCCAATATCAATGACGAGTCTGGCAATTGAATTTCGAAGTGCTGCGTGTCGTTCGGTATGGGTACAACTCCAAATGGTTCTTCAGGAAAGAAAATGAGTGATTCTGGAATAACATCGATGGAACCACGATAGAAGTACGAGTTATGTGATCTCCCGGAAATACATCCACCTTCAGGGGTTCCGCGGCAATAGAGTCGCATCTTGTTCGAGTACGGTGTAGCAAGAACAACCATAGGTGAGATTGTCAGAAGGTTTAACTTGTACGGAATCCTACAGCGAACCTCACGACGATAGGCCATGCAGGAGGAACTGTCTTCCCTAGCAATAGAGACCCATGGTTCAAACTCTGGAATCGAATTCAAATGAGCATCAATTTTTTCTCGAATGTTGTTCCAGGCGACTTTTCTTTTCTTGTGATCTACAAACGCGACTTCGCATGGCCCTTTGCTCATAAAACCCGATATGATAGCGCATCGTTTTAACGTCAGCGCATGCTGATTTCCAAGTAACAATGGGCCATCTTTGTCTACCATTGACCACGGCGTACCGGGCACGATCCGTCCAATAATTGAAATATACGTAATGATAGCCAGTATTAGTAGTGTGAGTATTCCGGTAACCATTTTAATAGCTTTATTCCTCATCTTTTATTGGTGAAGATATTTCCACTAAATATTGACTACCAAGATGTATCTGGGACTCAATCTCCTGCAAAGTGGCACACAAGTTATTGAAGTCGCATGTCTTTTAAAGAGCCTAGCAGTACCATTTTGAAATTGCAATTTCTTTTGCGCATTGTCCTGAAATTCTAGTTATTGGCAGAACTGTCTTCCAGGAATATTTCTTTAGCTGGTCCCTTTTGATTTACTAGAAGAAGGAAGGAGAGCAGGACCTATTCTGGTAATTAAAATTCTAATAATTGATCGGCAGAACAAGGCCAAGAAGAAGACATAAAACGACACAAAACGCCTTCCTGATGTTAGCGCGTGGTTAGCGGGCAACAAAAAAGCACCTACCTCGTAAAGAGACAAGTGCTTGATTTTATTGGTGCACCCGGAGGGATTCGGACCCCCGACACCCGGATTCGAAGTCCGGTGCTCTATCCAGCTGAGCTACGGGTGCGTATGCTGTCAGCATTTTTATGAAGCAATGAATATACACCGATCGTCCCATTCTGCAAGAGGTATAGCGTAAAGAGAGATTGACCGGATAATGCCAGAGGGGATTTGAAGCGCTGTATTTGAACTGAAGCGGCAAACACAGGGGCAGTGACGGCCCAACCTGCAGGGTTTTCTGTCACCACCATCCTGCCTCCGTGGATGTTGATGCCTTCCTTGGGGGATTGGAGAGTATCAGGCGAATCTGCGAAAATTGTCTTCGCTGCCATCGTTCCGAGGAAGGCGGTGATGCCGACCAACCGGATTTTTCCTTCAGAAGAGATCTCTGCTGGCTGATTTTATGTTTTTTCAGGGATGGAGCAGCCAATTGCTGCGGCCTGCTTAAGGAAAAATTCATCTGTCATTCCGGCTATATAATCGCGGACAACGGCTTCAGGCTGTTGGTCGTTGTAATATGCTATTTCTTTTTTTGCCATTGCGTCGAACCGGGGTAAAGCTATGGCTGCTCGTCCGTGGAGTTGACCTGCAAGGGAGACGAAGAGCTTTTCGTAGCATTCCTTGATGCGAGGAGTCGATTTTTTGGTCAAAGGGTTCAAGTAGATAGTCTCGTAATTGAACTCTTTTAATTTTTTCAGTGCCGCGGAAATGTCTTGGCTGTATCCGATATGATCTCCGCCGGCGGGAGGAATGCCTCCTGGTGGAGTGACGCTGCTGTTCACTATCAGATCGGTCACCAGGTTGTAGACGATTGAGCCGTTGGTGTCGCCCAGCACGGCTTTGCAGTCTGCCGGAATGCCGGAGCGCTTGATCAGCTTCAGCGTGATAGCATCTTCAATATCTCTGCCTATATAGGCCACCGTGTCTGCAAGTCTGACGACGCATCCTTCAAGGGTCATGCAGGGCAGATCCAAAGACGGGTTCGCTTCCTTTGCGGCGGATTTTTTGTCCAGAGTGTCGAAATCGTGGTAGCGCTTTGCTGTGAGGGTCCGCGCATGGGATTCTCCGTCATGGCAGAGAATGCCGTCCAGGGTCTGGAGGGACAGATTCCAGCCCTTCCCGTTTCTTTCCAGGTGGTCAAGAAACCGGACTGACTGAACATTGTGTGAAAACGGGGGCAGGCCGTGCTGGACGCAAAGTGCCGAAAGGAACGATTCTCCATCATGGCCGAATGGGGGATGGCCGATGTCGTGGCCCAGTGCAATCGCCTCGATCAGATCCTCGTTGAGGCAAAGAAACCTGCCGATGGTCCTGGCGATGCGGGAAACCAGTTGCACATGCAGGACCCGATGCGTGATATGATCGTTGTCGACAAGGCAGAAAACCTGCGTCTTGTCAATATATCGGGTATAGGCCCTGGAGTGAAGAATCCTATCCGCATCAAGGGCAAAATTTTGACGGTAGCCCTGTTTCTCCTCCAGATTCCTTCGCTGCGCGGATTTGCTTGCCGCAGCCGATGGTGACAGCTTTGATTCTTCCTCTCTGTTCAAGCTCTCCAGCAGAGGGAGAAGCGATAGTTGGCGGTGATGACCAGACACTGATTCCGTCCTGCGGTTCGTTATAAAAAGAACATCAAATACAATATCTTCATGCTGCATGATACTTCATTTGCAGAAAAATGCATCTTCTGCGTTGCGGAAGTCTGTTTTCCCTTTGACGGACGGTTGAGGGATTTTCCGCAGGAGGTCAGCGGGAAAATCAAAATTCCCTCAATCTATGCCTTTGATTGATGAAATCAGTTGGGCCGTTTTTTGCCTGATGGAAATTTGTCACAGAATGTGTATAATAATCCGGAAGATGAGCCCTGCGGAAAAAGGCCTTGCCGGGTTGTGGTCTGGAGCGTTATAGAGGTGGATGAAATGAAAATAACTATCGAATATTGCACACAATGAAATTATCAGCCCCGGGCTTCCGGTCTGGAAGCGGAGTTGAAGAGCGCACTGGGGGCGGAGGTGCTTCTGGTTCCGTCGTCTGGCGGAGTCTTTGAGGTTGCGGTTGAAGGGAAAAATATTTTTTCAAAAAAGGAATTGAAACGTTTCCCCGATGAGGGCGAGATACTGCGGCTTATCCGGCAAATTTATGATAACAGGGATGATTAAGCGTGTTTCTCGTTGATATTCTGGCAATGGGCGACACAATCCTTGCAGTCGATCTGGGTCTTCCCGAGGGTATGAAAACTGGCAAAACCTTCAATGAGGCGGTCGCCTCCCCGAGGACAGACCTGCAGGAATTCGATAAAATTGATCATCCGTGAGATGACTTCAGGGGGAGCTGCATGTTCGATCCGGCAGGCCCCTTCTTCGGCGGTGTCGTTATCGATGGACAGAATCTCTATAAAAAAACGTTTCAGGGCGTTATGACGGAAGATTACATCTTCTGCCGTCTTTTTCCCCTTTTCCGTCATTGTGATGGCCTCATAGGGGGCGTAATTGATCATCTCTTTTTGTGAAAGTGCCCGTAACGCCTCTGTGACGGAGGCACGGCTGACCCCTAGCCGCATGGCGATATCCTTGCTTCTGGCTACGAGTTTTTCCTCAATAATATGATATATTGCTTCTATATAGTCTTCCAGGCTGGCGCTGAGCTTGGCTCTTTTGATCATGGCTTTGTCGACTCAAAGAGAGTAGAGGGAGGACATCCGTTAGGATATGGTCTGTTGACCGATGGTTGCCTTTACGCGTATCGTGTGCTGTCTATGATAAAACCCTTTGATAAACCAGTCAAGTCAGGAAAGGGCAATATGGCTCCTTTAAAGAAAAACACATGCTTTGCGAACTGAAAGTTGAAAATCTGGCCTTGATCGAGTCGTTGCAGCTGCAATTCGACAGTTCTCGAAATGCAGCGCAACTTATTGTTATGACAGGTGAGACCGGGGCTGGAAAGTCCATTATGCTGCGGGCGATTCAGCTTCTCACCGGTGCCCGTGCCTCTGCCGACTGGATACGGAACGGGGCGGACAGCTGTGCGGTGGAGGCCCTGTTTGAGATCCGGCCGGAACATACTGCCCTGCGTGAGATTTTGCAGGAAAGCGATTTGGGCGATGATTCGGCCCTGATAGTGAGGCGTGTGCTGCAGACAAACGGCCGCAGCCGCCTCTATGTCAATGGTTCCCTGGCGACGGCGAAAATGGTGTCCGATTTGACCGATAACCTTCTCAGTATTGCCAGTCAGCATGATCACCAACAGCTTCTGCAGCCCGCGCTGCATCTTGATTTCCTGGACAGTGTCGGAGATTTGGAGGATTGCCGGAACGAATTTTCCCGACTCTTCGCTGCCTGGCAGCAAAAGAACGGGGAGCTTCAAGATCTTCGCAGGCAGGAGAAGGACAAGGAAAAGAGAAAAGAGTTTCTGGACTTTCAAGTTCGGGAAATCCGGGATGCGATGCTTGCAATCGGGGAAGACGAGCTCCTGGAGGCGGAGAAGAAGCGGCTGAAGAATCTTGATCTGCTGATTAAGTTGAGCCAGGAGAGCTATAAATCCCTTTCCTTCAGTCTCACGGATGGGCTGGCCAGGATCCGGAAAAATATGGAGCAGGTGGCCAGCCTCGACCCGGCGGTAGAGACATTGTCGGAGAACCTGTCCGGCTATGCGTATCAGGCTGAGGATCTGGTTAACGGACTCAGGCGCTACTGTGAGTCCCTTGAAAGCGATCCTCTTCGCCTTGAGCAGATTAGCAGCCGGATGGACCAGATCCGGCAACTCAAGCGGAAGTACGGAGAGAACATCGCGGCTATCCTGGTGTTTGCCGAAGAATCGGAGCGCGACCTGGAAGTCCTTGAAAGTCTGGAAGTCCAGATGGATGGACTGGCCAATGAGGTGGCTGTTCTTGCGCGGAACCTTGAGAGCATGGCCAGGGATCTCTCTGGAAAACGCAGAACGGCCGCCCTGAATCTGGAAAAGGCCATGGGAGAGGAACTGGCATCCCTGGCCTTCAATCAAGCGGTCTTCCATGTCCGCTGGCAAGAGGTTGAGCCAGACATCTCCCAGTTGCGGTCCAGCGGGTGGGACCGCATCGAGTTCTTCTTTTCGGCCAACCCCGGAGAGCCGGCCCGGCCTCTGGTCAAGGTCGCCTCAGGCGGAGAACTTTCCCGTTTGATGCTGGCTTTGAAGTGTCTGCTTGCCAAAAGGGATATGGTGGAAACGGTCATTTTTGACGAGGTGGACGCAGGTATCGGCGGGGA
>Ga0214165_1000012_pt1 | contig 153396 bp, 145 predicted proteins | sample TroBogypolimnion_34_FD_153004 | JGI IMG/M metagenome (GOLD analysis project Ga0214165, IMG submission 153004) | Freshwater microbial communities from Trout Bog Lake, WI - Practice 03JUN2009 hypolimnion v3 | ecosystem: Environmental > Aquatic > Freshwater > Lake > Hypolimnion/Profundal zone ... | reverse complement strand
TGTTGTTCCAGTACCAGCGTGCGCAGCCAAAGGCCTTGGCAAGCTTATCGGCTTGCACAGCATTGGGGTAGATACGAATTTTGGTTGCAGTTAGCATAACTTCTATTGTATATGTAATTTACAGTAAGTAAAGGATAACTTCGTTATCCGCGCTATCCATCTCCGCCGTTAACGGCAAAGATTTCCGCGCAAAAAGTGTTAAACTTAAGCTGAATATTGAGGTGAGTGATGACTATAAGTGAAACAATACGCTTACTAAAACCGACTATGTTTCAACCAGCGTTGCCGCCGCGTAACCCTAATGCCCATAAAGGTCTATTCGGAAAGGTTGCGGTGATCGGGGGTGATGGCGGTATGGTGGGTGCGGCCTTGCTGGCGGCGCGAGCGGCCTTGCTAGCAGGCGCAGGTAGGGTGTATGTTGCCATGTTGTGCAAAGAGGCTCCTAGTATCGATCTAATGCAGCCCGAACTGATGATTTGTTCTGTTTCAGCCATTCGCCAATTAACGCAACTTAATGTTGTTGTGCTTGGCCCAGGTCTTGGGCAATCCGCCGAAGCGATTAACCTACTTGAGTATTGGTTGGCTCAAGAGATATGCTTGTTGCTTGATGCCGATGCGCTTAATTTAATTGCCAAGCACGTACATTTGTTTGATTTGATTAAAATCCGCGCTGCGGCAACAATTATTACACCTCATCCTGCTGAAGCCGCAAGACTGCTAGGCGTGAGCGTAGCAGAAGTGCAACAAGATCGAACAGCAAGCGCGCTTAAGCTATCACAATCCTTGCATGCGAGTTGTGTGTTGAAGGGCGCTGGTAGCGTCTGCGCGCAACACGATGGCGTGTATTTTATAAATGGTAGTGGTAACCCTGGTTTGGCTAGCGCCGGCACTGGTGATGTGCTCAGTGGCATAATTGGCGGGCTGGTGGCACAGGGCTTAGATGCATTTGATGCGGTTAAGTTGGGAGTCTATGTTCATGGTGCGGCTGCAGATGCCTTGGTCGCTCAAGGATTTGGTCCGGTAGGGCTGACCGCTTCAGAAATTGCCAAGCAGGCGCGCGATATTATTAATCAACTTAATAAGAAGCAATCATTAGGGTAGGCGACTCATGAAGCTGTCTTAACTTCATCTGACAGCGTAACCAAATTAAACTGTAGCTATCAAAATGCTTAAATTGACGGTCGTAGCGCTTAAAAGCTACAATCGTACCCGTAATCAAAATATATTAAACACAAACTAAGGTTAAAATGCGTCGAAAATTAGTGGTTGCCAATTGGAAGATGCATGGCAATTTAGCCTCAAATCAAGAGCTGTTGACGGCTTACATTGAAAAATTATCACTGATTACAACCGTAGATGTTGTTGTTTGTGTGCCTTACCCATATCTCCCACAAGTGCAGGCGATGCTACAAAATACTAGTATTGCTTGGGGTGCTCAAAACCTGAGTAAAGACGCTGTAGGGGCATTTACTGGAGAGGTCAGTGCTAGTATGTTGAAAGACTTCGGTGCTAGTTATGTGATTATTGGCCACTCTGAACGTGCAACGGCATATTGCGAATCAGATGAAAATATTGCCATGAAATTTATGCAGGCTAAAACTCATGGTTTAACGCCTATTTTGTGCGTAGGTGAAACGCTAATTGAGCGTGAGGCTGGCGTCATGCAAATGGTGGTGGGTAAGCAGTTGGATACTATTATCAACACTTATGGCGCTTCAGTCTTTGCGGATGCAGTAGTTTCATATGAGCCTATATGGGCGATTGGTACAGGTTTGGCCGCCAGTGCTGAGCAAGCACAATCTATGCATGAGTTTATTCGCGGCAAGGTTGCAGCCCAAGATAAAGTGGCTGCCAACAGTCTTAAAATCCTCTACGGTGGCAGCGTAACGCCGAGAAATGCGGTACAATTGATGGTTACGCAGGATATAGATGGTGGTCTTATCGGCAGGTGTTCGTTAAACGCGCAAGAATTTGAAGGAATATGTCTGGCTGCAGGATAAAAGCTGTGGTTTCTAGTGGCATTAGGTGAAAAAATGGAAAAATTTGTATTGGTAATTCATGTATTAGCAGCTCTTGGTGTAATCGGTCTAGTGCTGTTGCAACACGGCAAAGGTGCTGATATGGGCGCTTCATTCGGAAGCGGTGCTTCTGGTAGCTTATTTGGTGTATCTGGTTCATCAAACTTTATGAGTCGCGCAACTGCAATCTGCGTATTAATATTTTTTACTACCAGCCTAACGTTAGCTTACTTGTCTAGTCACAAGTCAGGTACGGGCAGTGTGATTAAAGCTAGCATTACGCAAGATAGTGTAGTGCCTGCTGCAAAACCAGCTCCAGCGGCTCCGGCTGGTTCGGAGGATGTACCTAAGTAATTTTTGAGTTCATTCTCATTGCCGACGTGGTGGAATTGGTAGACACGCAACCTTGAGGTGGTTGTGACTTAGGTCGTAAGAGTTCGAGTCTCTTCGCCGGCACCATTTAGTAGTACAAGTAAGTTTAATGTCATATTAAATACAAAATATTTACGCAATTACACGCTTCATAGCGTGTTTTTTCGTTTTATGCAGCCTGATTGAAAAACGTATAAATCTTACCTAAGTTACTTTTTGTACTTTTTTTATTAGCGCAAGAATAGCCAGGTCGTTAGAACAATACCCACTAATATCACAAAGCCACGTAGCAGTTTTGCTGAAACGCGATGTAATAGATAGTTGCCCGCAAAGGCGCCGCCGATCCCGCCGATAGCTAAAGCTATTGCCGCATGCCAATGCACCTGGCCAGAAAATACAAATAGAGCCACAGCTGATGCGTTCATTGCCATTGCAAGTACATTCTTGGTGGCGGCAGCCATTCGAACTTGTTGGCCAGCAACGGTTAGAGCTGCCAGCATTAAAAATCCAATACCGCCTCCAAAATAACCTCCATAGACGCCTATTAGAAACTGACTTGTGATAAGCGCTCGGTTTGATACAAAACTGACTGCGTGCAATGGTGTTTTTCTTAAAGTGCCCCATGTAAAAACTGCAGTGGCAAACAGCACGAGCCAAGGGACCAGGCGTGCGAAAAACGTGACAGGGGTGTTTAACAGAAGTAACGCACCAACGGCTCCACCCAGTACACTGACGATTAGTAGTTCTCTTAGGCTTATCTCGCCAATTCCACCCGCTAATTTACGACCAGTTGCTGCCGACGTGATTTGGTTGGGGAAGAGCGCAACGGTTGAGGTGATATTGGCTGCTAAAGGATCAAGACCTGCAAGCATCAGTGCGGGAAAGGTGATGAATGAACCACCGCCAGCTAGTGTGTTTTGGGTGCCAGCATAAAACCCAGCAAGGGAAATAAAGAAAAGTATGGTGAGGTTTGGGTCAGCTAACATGGGGTTAATTGGTAAGTTATGTTTAGGTAATCATCATCTTAACGCAGCGCAGTTCGAAATAGCGTTAATTGTCGTGATTGAACATAAGTTTTTAGCCCATTGACATGCCAATATCGATAGATATCCTCCTTTTTTTGTCTAAATTGCAAAGTTGTAAGCGTGGAGCAATGGGAGGTAAGCATTCTTGCGTTACAATACTTGTGAAATTTCATCTCAAACACTGATACTTGTTGTTCTTAGCCGAGAAGTAATGCACTAAAAGCATGACATACATTCAACGACCTTTAACTCTACTCACAATGCTTAGCGTGTTGGCATTAGCCAGTTGTACAATTTCGCCACTAGCCAAGTATCGCCAGATTGCAGCGCCAGCAGCCTGGATTGAACCATTACCTTTCAAGCAGGCACATGACGGCAAGCTGACAGACCTTAAAAATTGGTGGCAACAGTTTAATGACCCAGTTTTATTGCAGCTGATTGAAGCCGCACAGAAGGTCAGTCCCGACATAGAAAGTGCAAAAGCACGAGTAATTGCAGCGCAAGCTGCAGTCACCTTAACCGAGGGACAACTATTACCAAGCCTCACAGCAGATGCTAGTGCAAGTCGCAATCATAATGGCGTGGTTTTCCCAACCGGAAATACCGCTAACATCAGCCTTAACACTAGCTGGGAACTTGATGTTTGGGGTAAGAATAAGGCCGACAAGAATGAAAAGCAAGCGCAGTTAAGTGGGAATTCAGCACTATGGCATGAGGCTCGCGTGATTGTGGCAGCACAAACTGCAACTCAATATTTGGACTATCGCTTATGTGAAAACTTAAACAATATCGCCAAAAAAAGTGCGGAATCTAATGCAGAAACAGCACGGCTTAGTAACTTAAGTGCGAATGCTGGATTTTTAGCACCTGCCAGTGCCAGCCAAGCTTTAGCGCTTGCTGCAGAAGCTTCTAGCCAATTTAAAAGACAATCGCTGCAATGCACTTTAATGGTTAAAAGTTTGGTTGCGCTTACTGCCATACCCGAGTCTGATTTACGCAATGCACTAGCAAAAGATAGTGCGGTGATGCCAACGCCAAAAGGCATTACAGTTAATCAAATACCTGCCAATTTATTACTGCAGCGCCCAGATGTACTGAATGCTGAGCGCAACGTCGCAGCGGCTGGCTTTGAAGTCACTGTTAGTCAGGCGCAGCGTTACCCGCGTTTAAGTTTAGCTGGCAATATAGGGCTCACTTATGATAATACTATGCGTACCTTTTTCCCTAGGACCACGGGTAAAATCACCGATGGAACCACTTGGTCTATAGGACCAGTAGCAGTGTCATTGCCGATTTTTGATGCAGGTATACGAGCAGCCAATATAACTGCAGCGAAAGCCCAGTATGAGGCCGCTAAAAATACTTATGAAAGTGTGGCGCGTAATGCGGTGCGAGAGGTTGAGGAAGCAATGGCTAAACTTAACAGCACTTCACAACGACTTGAGGATGTAAATAAAGCCGCAGATGGCTTTAAGATTTCATTAGCAGCTACTCAAATGCGTTACCAAGCTAGTTTGGCAAACTTATTTGACTTGGAAGACGCGCGTCGCGCTGATTTACAGGCACAAACGAATGTTGTTACTTTAACTAATGAGCGAGTGTTGGCTTGGATTTCACTATACAGAGCCATGGGCGGTGGTTGGACGCAAGCCTTGAATAGCCCCGTCGTGATATTTGATCACGACCTTAAACAAACTGAGTAGCAAAACCTAGAACTTACACCATGAGATTAACCATGATATCCACTCTGCTGTGCATACCCCGCCAATCACTTGCCTCCAAGCTGTTGCCCTTATTTTTAATGTTGCCGATGGTGAGTTACGCCGCAACAGCCAATGAAGTTCTTGTAGCAAAGCCGGCACTGACGGTTAATGTGATACAACCGCAACGCATTACACTGCCGCTTAAAGTATTTGCCAATGGCAATATAGCCGCATGGCAGGAAGCCATTATCGGTAGTGAGGCTAACGGCTTGCGCCTGACGCAGGTGCAAGTGAACGTCGGTGATGTTGTGTCTAAGGGTCAGTTGCTAGCTGAGTTCTCAGAGGAAACGGTATTAGCGGATTTAAATCAGGCCAAAGCTAAATTGATGGAAGCCGAAGCGCAAAGTCATGAGGCGCTAGCTAACGCAGAGCGTGCACGCACCCTACAAAATACAGGGGCGATGTCTAGTCAGCAGATTGACCAATATCTAACTGCAGCTGATACGGCTAAAGCAAGAGTCGAGGTGGCGAAGGCAGTAGTGCAGACACAACAAATTCAATTAAAAAACACTAAGATATACGCGCCGGATAGTGGTGTTATTTCCGCCCGTACTGCAACCGTAGGTGCCGTCATTAGTGCGGGTAGTGAATTGTTTAGACTGATACGTCAGAGCCGATTGGAGTGGCGCGCTGAAGTAGTTTCAGCAGATGTCGCTAAAGTTAAAGTGGGTATGCAGGTCAATATTACTGGGGCAGACGGTTCTACATTCAGTGGAAAAGTCAGGAAATTATCACCAACGGTCGATATGCAAACACGTAATAGCCTTATTTATGTAGACTTGCCATCCAGCAATACGGCTAAAGCTGGTATGTATGCTAAGGGTGAATTTGTATCTGGGCAATCAAGTGCATTAGCTATACCTCAACAGGCTTTGGTGCTTCGTGATGGCTTTACTTATGTATTTGCTGTGAAGTCTGAGCGCGGAAAAACCATAGTGAAGCAAATTAAAGTTCAAACTGGTCGTCGACTACTTAATCTAGTGGAAATCGTCAGTGGATTACAAGCTCAGCAATCAATAGTTGCTTTAGGCGGTGCATTTCTATCGGATAACGATGTGGTTAAAGTGGTATCAGCCACAAGCACTAAAAAATAATTTTATATAAGCTTAATAAAGAGCCAATAGCCGCATGAATATTTCTGCTTGGTGTATTAGAAATCCAATTCCCGCCATCATGCTGTTCGTGATGCTTAGCTTCGCTGGCATCATTAGCTATCAGTTGATGAAAGTACAACATTTCCCTGATCTAGAATTACCCACTGTCAATATTACGGCCTCACTACCCGGGGCATCGCCATCACAGTTAGAAACGGATGTCGCGCGTAAGATAGAAAATAGTATCGCCAGTTTGCAGGGTTTAAAGCATATTTACACCACGATACAAGATGGGGTAGTCACGATAACGGCTGAATTTCGCCTTGAGAAACCGGTACAAGAGGCAGTGGATGATGTTCGTTCGGCTGTTGCGCAAGTCCGTGCAGATTTGCCTAGCGACCTTCGTGATCCTGAAATTAAAAAGCTTAATGTGGCAGCAACGCCGATTTTATCGTACACCATTAGCGCCAATAATATGGACGATGAGGCGCTGTCTTGGTTTGTGGATAATGAGCTATCAAAAAACCTGCTGAATGTAAAAGGCGTGGGCAAAGTAGCACGCGTTGGCGGTGTTAATCGTGAGATTAGTGTTAAGTTGGATCCGACTAAACTGCAGGCACTTAATGCTACTGCAGCAGAAATCTCACATCAGTTAAAACTCATTCAAATGGAAGCCGCTGGCGGTCGTGCTAAGCTTGGAGGTAGTGAGCAACCAGTACGTACCGTTGCCACTGTAGGTTCAGCACAGTCTATTGCTGAGATTGAATTGGCCCTTGCAGATGGCCGAAAAATTAAGCTTAATCAAGTGGCCAATGTCAGTGATGGTTTTTCTGAGCCGCGATCAGCCGCGCTGCTAGACGGGAAGCCAGTTGTCGGATTTGAAATTTCACGCAGTAAAGGCGCTAGTGAGATTGAGGTTGGTGCTGGCGTAAATAAAGCATTTACTGAACTAAAACTTAAATACCCGGAAATTGTACTTACTGAAGCCTTTAATTTTGTAAAGCCGGTGCAGGATGAATATGAAGCTTCACTGACCATGCTAATCGAGGGCGCATTACTAGCAGTGCTAGTAGTGTTTATGTTTTTACGTAATGTCAGAGCAACATTTATTTGCGCAGTGGCATTACCTTTATCAGTAATCCCTGCGTTTATCGGCGTGGCTAGCTTTGGCTTTAGTATTAATATCGTGACCTTATTGGCTTTATCATTAGTAATTGGAATTTTGGTTGATGATGCTATTGTTGAGGTGGAGAATATCGTGCGTCATTTGCGCATGGGTAAATCTCCTTACCAAGCGGCAATGGAAGCCGCAGATGAAATTGGTTTGGCAGTTATTGCGACTACATTTACTTTGATTGCTGTATTTTTACCGACTGCTTTTATGAGTGGTATTCCAGGTAAATTTTTTAAGCAGTTTGGATGGACTGCGGCATTTGCAATTTTTGCCTCCTTGGTTGTTGCGCGTGTACTGACGCCGATGATGTCGGCTTACCTATTAAAGCCAATGCCGGGGCATGCTGTTGACACAAAGATGATGCAGCGATATATGCATTTAACTAGCTGGTGTTTGAAGCATCGATTGATTACGGTAGTGAGTGCAGTTTTATTCTTAATTGGATCTATCAGCTTAATACCATTGCTACCTACAGGCTTTCTTCCAGCCGATGACAGCTCCCAAACCCAAGTGTATTTAGAGTTGGCTCCTGGGGCTACACTTTCACAAACCACACAGTCGGCCGAACAGGCCCGTGTGTTGATTAAAGATATTCCGCATATTAAAACCATTTACACTGCTGTCGGTGGTGGCAATGCGGGTGCTGATGCCTTTGTAAATTCTGGTGTAGCTGAAACGCGTCAAGCCACATTAACAATTCTCCTTGATGATCGTGGTTCAAGGCCTCGTAAGCAAGTAATTGAAGCCGATATGCGATTAGCTCTGATGAATTTAGCAGGTGTTCGCAGCAAAGTCGGTCTTGGTGGCTCCGGTGAGAAGTATGTGCTGATGTTAAGTGGCGATGATCCAGTGACTTTACGGAGTGCGGCAGAGGCTGTAACACAAGATCTTCGCACCATAGTAGGAATCGGCAATATTGCTTCTAGTGCCAGCTTAATTCGCCCAGAGATGATTGTTCGTCCAGACTTTAACAAGGCTGCTGATTTGGGTGTAACTAGCAATGCTATTAGTGAGACTCTGCGTATCGCCACTAATGGCGACTATGGCTTTGGCTTGGCTAAATTGAACCTAAGTGCTCGCCAAGTCCCTGTAGTAGTGCAACTTGCAGATGAAGCACGCCAAGATCAAAGTGTGCTGGAGCGCTTAACTATACCTGGGTCCAAAGGGCCAGTTATGTTAGCGCAAGTGGCAAGTTTTAACTTAGAAGGCGGTCCTGCAGTAGTTGATAGATATGACCGCTCGCGTAATGTCCAGATTGAGGTGGAGCTATCCAAACTGACTTTAGGTGAAGTGACTGCTGCAGTGAAGAAGCTCCCAAGCATCCAAAGGCTTCCAGATGGGGTTAGGCAAATTGAAGTGGGTGATGCTGAGGTAATGACTGAGCTGTTTGGTAGTTTTGCACTAGCAATGCTTACCGGAGTGCTTTGTATTTATATCGTGCTTGTAATATTGTTTAAAGATTTTTTACAGCCATTAACTATTTTGGTGGCTTTGCCGCTGTCATTAGGTGGTGCTTTTGTAGCATTATTAGTGGCACACAAAAGTTTTTCTATGCCGTCGTTAATTGGTTTGGTTATGTTGATGGGGATTGCTACCAAAAACTCTATCTTGCTGGTTGAGTACGCTATTTTGGCACAACGTGAGCACGGATTAACTCGCTTTGATGCCTTGTTGGACGCATGCCATAAGCGTGCACGTCCCATTGTGATGACTACCATTGCTATGGGTGCAGGTATGTTGCCAATTGCTGCTGGTTGGAGTGCTGGTGATACTTCATTCCGATCACCGATGGCGGTGGCCGTCATTGGTGGTTTGATGACGTCTACTTTCTTAAGTTTATTAGTAATACCCGCAGTATTTAGTTATGTAGATGATTTTAAAATTTTGTTTAAAGAGAAGTTTAAGCAATTAAGCGCAAACAGAAAGGCTTAAGTTTACATTGTATGCGAGTTATTAAGTGGTTCACCCAAATGGTTTGACATGAAAAAGGGTTGGAATTTATTCCAGCCCTTTTTTCTTGGAAGATTTCTGCTTAGTTACAACTCAATTTATTGTCTATAAAAATACGAGAAAACCATCAGCAAAATAAATCATACCCACTAATCCCGCCAAAGTGCCTGCTAACCATACAACTTTCTTTTTCAACAAACCTGCTATTGAGGATAAGAGAATTGCAATTTGTAGATAAATAACTGCCATGCCAAAGGCTTTAGAGTGGATTTGAGCTTCATCTCTTACACTTTCAAGCTGTTTTGCTTTAACTTGAGCCTCTGTTTTTTCTTTTTCATACTTCTCAATTTTTCTTTTGTAGTCTGCAATTTTTTCGGCATATGTAGATGCAAGTTTTTGGTTTGAACCTTGTTGCAGCTCAATTAAATCTAGTTCTAATTTTTCTACTTGTACTTGGTAGATATAGGATTTAATACCCTTAGCCTGAAAGTAAGCCCATTCGTCTGAAGCTTGCGCTTGTGATATTACTGACCTAGTAGAGAAACCGCCACCCTTGAAAGTAGAGAGTGTTGCACAAACAGCAAATATTACTGTTGTTAATGCCAGATAATTCAGCCATACCTCTTTTTTTTCATCACGCATAAAATCTCCTTTAATACTACATAACAGTCTTGTATTGACTCTAAAATTATTAAAACCATCTGATATTCATTGTAGGCATTTGCCTTTTAAATAGCTATTTTATAGGAGGCCATGTAGACCATTTAAATAAAAGACAGTAGTTAATTTATCTTAAAAACTAAGACGAATAATACTTATTTTTTATCCATAAGTATTAAAGATTGATGTAAATCAAACGTTAGCTTACAAATTTTATGTAAATTGACAATATTAGCTATACCTTAAAATTACAAGAGTTTTATAAAATGATAAAAACTTTAAGAAAATTTCTATTCTTAGTTGCGGTCGTAATCACTTTTTCACCGATGACTAGTTTTGCCGTTCCTTCATTTGCGAGGCAAACGGGGATGGATTGCGCTGCGTGCCACACAAGCTTTCCAGAACTAACGCCTTGACTAATGAATTGTTCCCTCAACTGGCAGGGCAACCAACCCCTTATTTTGTTGCGCAAATGAAAGCATTTCGAGATAAGTCCCGTTCAGAAGAGAATGCTAAACGGTTTATGTGGGGAATCTCATCAAGACTTTCAGACATGGAGATAGAGCAACTTGCATCATTCTATGAAAAACAAACACCTGTCAGCTTAGGTAAAATTTCAGATAAAGTGAAGTATGACATAGGTAAAGATATTTTTACAAAAGGTCATCTTGATAAAGGTGTTCCACCTTGCATGGCTTGCCATGGGGAAAAAGGTGAGGGGAGAGAATCGACACCTAGACTTGGCAGTCAGCATGAGGTTTACCTAAAAAGGCAACTCAAGGTATTTTATGGAAATGAACGTCCTGCTGCAGTAGCAATGCATGAGGTTGTAAAAGGGTTGTCAGAAACTGATATAGAGGCGATAGCACAATACTTACAAGCCCAATAAATACTTTGTGACATGCAACTCAGCTGTTCATTTATTATGGGCGAAAGTGACCTTCAATAGGCCTGTTTTAAGCGTTAGGGGCTGTAATAAATTTGATACATAAAGAAATTTGTAAGGTTTGCGACAGTTTCGAGGCTTACGATGACATTCATGGTAAAAGATTACAAAAATTCTTAACCAGCTTTGTTAACGCAATACTTACTTATTTTTGGAGATTATAATGAATAAATTATTAGCAACATTATTAGCTGGCGCTTTTGCATTATCTTTAGGCTCAGCAGCATTCGCAGCAGATGCTGCTAAACCAGTTGAAGCCGCAAAAGCTCCAGTGGCAGCAGCAGCGCCAGAAGCTAAAGCTGATGTAGCTAAACCAGCTGCTACTGTTAAGGCAGCGCCTAAAAAAGCTAAGAAACATGCAGCTAAAGCGAAGAAAGCTTCTGCTAAACCAGCTGCAGTTAAATAATATCTAACGTAGCTATTTAGTTATCGTGGTGTAAAAAAAGGGCGGTTATACCGCCCTTTTCTTTGTCATTATTCAGCTGTAGACTCTTTACTTGCTACTTTATCTTCTTTACTTTCGTCAGAGAAGAATGGGAATAGTAGCGGTAACAACAACAAAGTAAAGAAGGTGGCTGTAATGAGCCCACCTACAATCACCACAGCAAATGGACGTTGCGTTTCAGAACCGATGCTATGTGATAGTGCTGCTGGTAATAAGCCTAAGCCAGCCATTAAAGCGGTCATCAGAATGGGTCTGAGTCTAGCTACCGCGCCATCTAAAATTGCATTAGACAGGCTAGCGCCTTCTAGAATTAGATGTTTGATTTGTTCCACCATAATGACACCGTTTTGGACAGAAATCCCAGCTAAGGCAATAAAGCCTACGGCGGCAGAGACCGATAGATGCAAACCGGCTAAACCTAATCCAGCCAGCCCACCTATTAAGGTAAATGGAATCATAAGCAAGACTAAAAGGGCGTTGCGAACGGACTTAAACGCCCAGAAAAGAATAACAAAAATTAAAAGTATGGATAGCGGCACGATTACTTCAAGGCGTTTCATTGCGCGCTGCTGGTTTTCAAACTGACCACCCCAAGTCATATTATAGCCAGCTGGCAAAATGACATTTGCTTGTACCTTAGCCATAGCTTCTTTCACAAAGCCACCTTGGTCACGATTAAGCAAATTACATTTAATTGAGACTACCCGAGATACGCCTTCACGACTTACACGGTAAGCGCCTTGTTTGATACTGATATCAGACAACTCGCTGAGTGGAATTGTGCTGACACCATCAGGCAATGTGATTGGCAAATTATCGATGCTGTCGACTGATTGGCGGTATGGAGCATCTAATCTTAGTGTGACATCAAAACGTCTATCTCCATCATAAAAAGTATTTGCTGCAGTGTCTGCGAGTGCTGTTTGAACGGTATTGTTGACGTCGCCAACAGCCAAGCCATATCGTGAAAGCTTGGTTCTATCTAAGGTGATATTTAATTCAGAGTTACCTGAAATGCGGATTGCTTCTACATCACTAGCACCACGAACAGTGTTAAGTACGCTAACCACTTGATTAGCTTTTTCTTCAAGTATGCCCAGATTAGGTCCAAAAATCTTAATTGCAATCTCACCCTTAACGCCTGACATTGCCTCTTCCACATTATCTTGAATAACTTGTGAAAAGTTTGTTGGTATACCTGGAATCATATGTATTTTTGCCGACATATCTTTAATTAATGCCTCTTTGTTTGGAAAGCTCCAAGTGTCGGATGGTGTTAGGTCTGCAAATATTTCAATATTATTGGGTCCTTTAGGATCGGTTCCATCATCAGGACGACCTACTCCAGAGCTCACCATTTTCACTTCTTTATAGCTTCTTAATATCTCTCTTGCATGGCGTTCAATTTCTTTAGATTTATATAAGTTGGTAGAAGGGGGGAGGCTAATTGTTAACCAAATATTACCTTCATCAAGTTTTGGTAAAAATTCTGAACCTAGCATAGGCGCTAAGGATAATGATAAAACCAGTAGTCCTACAGAAGCTGCAATGACAAACAATCTCATTTTGGCCATATTAAGTAAGAAATCTTTATAGCCTTCTTTAATTTTATCCATCCAGACACTATGTTTTTCAGCCATATCTTCTCGTCGCATAGTGAATGAAAGTAGTGCTGGAATTAAAGTAAGCGTTAGAATAATGGCACCTAATAACGCAAAACTAAGAGTAAATGCCATGGGTGAAAATATTTTACCCTCCACACGCTGGAATGTAAAAATAGGCAGAAACGCTAGAATAATGATGAATTTTGAGAATAAAATCGGGCGACCCATTTCCACTGCAGTATTTTTTAGGGTCTGAATACGCCAGCTATAAGAACCATGTTGTGGAAATTTATCCAGTTGGGTAAACGCCAGTTTCACCATTAAAGCTTCTACTAACACCACGGCACTATCGATAATAATTCCGAAGTCGACTGCGCCTAAAGAAATTAAGTTCGCAGATACACCGCAGATATCCATGACGATAAAAGCAAATAGTAAAGATAGTGGAATCACTGAAGCTACAATTAGTGCAGCACGCCAATTACGTAGAAAAACAATTAAGATTGCCACGACCAGTAGTGCGCCAACAATTAAGTTCTCTGAGACGGTACTTACTGTGTGTTTAATTAAATTGGTTCTGTCGTAAAACGGGGCTATACGGACGCCAGCAGGTAATTTTCTATTGGTTTCTTCTACCTTCAAGCGCAATAACTCAATGACTTTTGCGGGATTTTGACCTTTATTCATAATGACGATGCCTTCCACTACATCGTCTTGACTGTTATACGAAACAATACCTGAACGTGGTCGGTCACCTATTTCTACTTTTGCGATGTCACTAATAAGTATCGGTTTGCCAGCGCGTGAAGTAATTACGGTTTTGGCAATATCATCTAAGTTTTCATATAAGCCAACGCCACGCACTACAAGTGATTCATCACCTCGACGCATTAAGCCGCCTCCGACATTACTACTATTATTGCCTAGGGCTTTGTTGACTTGATCGATACTGATGCCGAATTTAGTTAAAAGATATGGATTGAGTAGTACTTGATATTCTTTGACAGAGCCCCCAAAACTTGTGATGTCTGCCACGCCTGGAACGGTTCTAAGTAATGGGATTATTTTCCAATCTTGAATTGCACGTATTTCTCGTTGAGGCATGTTTTTGGGAGCCTCAACGATATAACGATAAATTTCGCCCACAGCAGTCGTTAGTGGCGCCAATGTTGGCTGAAGCCCAGGTGGCAATGTCACTTCCTGTAGACGTTCTAATACCTGTTGGCGAGCAAAGTAATCATCGGTATGCTCAGAAAAAGTTAAGGTCACCACTGATAGACCAGTAATCGAAACCGAGCGCATTTGTGAGAGATGTGGTACTCCGCTCATTACATGTTCAATCGCTAGTGAAACCACTCGCTCGACTTCTTCTGGTGCCAAGCCAGGAGCCTGCGTCACAATACCAACGTGCACATCTTCAACGTCGGGGAATGCTTCAATAGGTAAGTTTTGAACTGCAAAGTAACCGGCAACAATAATGACTAAAGCGCCTAGCAACACAAAGATGCGCTGCTGAAGCGAGAAAGTGATGAGATTTTTTAACATGGTTTTGGCTTTACTTAATGTGTGGTGTTACTTGGCAATAGCTAATTCGGAGTTAAGCAAAAAAGCACCTGAGCTAATTACACGCTCACCAACGGTTAATCCACTTTTCACAGTAGCAAACTCACGTTCTTGCGAATTAAGTGTCACACGACGCTTCTTAAAGTGGTTGGGCGTAATCTCAACAAATACATAGTTATATAAACCTTCAGTAATTAATGCAGTATTCGCTAGGCGTATCACCTTTACATTTTGTGTATTCAACGGTGTAATTTGCGCATACATTTCAGGTTTGAGTTTTCCGCGACTTTGCACCGAACAGCGTACGGTAATTCTTCTGGTGGTCGGGTCTACCATTACACCTATGGAGTCTATATTGCCGGTAAATATTTCATCTGGATAAGCATCAACATGGATGGCTAATTTTTGACCTGGTGAAACCTTAGCTAGATCGCGCTCGGGCAGATCTATGCTTGCCCAAAGGTGATCTGGATTGGTAATAATAAAGAGGGGGAGTGCTGCATCTGGGCGAACCTCAGAGCTGGGATTAATCTGCCTGTCGACTACTGTGCCAGAAATTGGAGAGCGTAGCAGAAAGCTTTCATCGGCATTGCGTTGTGCACCGAGGTTTTTTAAATGCGCGTTAGCGCGCTGTTCTTCAGCGACCGCTTGGGCTAAATCAGATTGGCTACTTTCAAAATCTTTGCGAGCAATCACGCCACCTTCTAGCAGTAAATTATTACGTTCAAATGCTTTATTTTTAAGTTGTAGGTCAGCAGAGGCTTTACGTGCATCAGCCAAGGCGCTGCCAAGTTCTGGCGAATCAATGGTCGCCAAGACTTGTCCAGCTTTTACTTTTTCGCCAACTTGCGCTTTGATACTAAGCACGCGTCCTAAAATTGGAGAGCTAACGCGACTAGTATAATTTTCATCAAAAGTTATTTTACCGTTAAGTGGAGATGTTGTAGACGCGGTAATTTCTATGACAGGCTCTATTTTAATACTAGCTAACTGCGGAGCATTGGCCGCAAAGCTTACTTCATCAGATACAGTCTTTTTTGCTACGGCTATTTTTTCAACTGCATAAGCATTTGACAGCGTGAATGCAGTTGATAATAGCAACACTAGTGAAACTTTATTCATTGGTTTTCCTCGGTATTGATAGCAGCTTGCCATGCAGCAAATGCTTTGGCGTAGTCAGCGTGAGCCGAAGCTGATTCTAATTGCAATGCGCGCAGCACTCTGCGTGAGTCTAGTAAGTCGGTCACGCCTATTGCTCCATGTTGGTAGGCAAATTCAGCGGCATCAGTAGCTTTTTGAGCTTCCCCCAGCATTTGTTGCTCAAAGCGCTGCACTTTATCGACAGCCGCATCAAGATCAGCCTTGCTGCGGGTAATTTCACCTATTGCAGTTGCGCGTGCTTGCGCTTTGGCTTCCATTGCTGTTACGTAGTCAACCTCTGAGCGTGCGACCTCACCTTGATATTGGTAGTTAGTAAAGAGCGGTATGCTGACATAAGCACCAACTGTATTTTCACCTACACCAGGACCTTGACCAGGAAAATGTTGATATTGAACGCCAATATTAAGGTCTCGTGTTTTGAGTGAATTGGCAAAGCGTCTATTTTCTTCCGCCTGCTGCGTTCTGGCTTCTGCCGCCAAAATATCGGCACGTTGGTTTAGTTTCGCCTCTAGGTTGAGTGGCGCTAGATTGAGTACACTAGGATTAATTTGGTTGGTTGAAGGCCAATAATCTATTGCAATGATTTTGTTAGCTTCATTTTCTTTACCCATAAGGTAAGCAATATTGGCCTGCGCCTTTTGGCGATTGGCATTGGCCTGGCGTAAGTCATTTTTAACACGTAAAGCATCTACCCTAATGCGAGCAACATCAGAAGCAGATATATCGCCAGCTTTTAATCTCAGCTCTGCCGCTTTTAATGTACTCTCATATAAGGCAACATTGCTTGTTTGTATTTTCTCTGTCTCCTGCGACAAAACCAAATCATAATAAGCATAGGCTAGCGTCAGAGTTTGTTGTCTGCGTGTGTCTTTTAGATCATAGCTTGAGGCTTTAATGCCATTTTCAGCAGAGGCCATGCGTATTTCACGTTTATCTCCACGTTCAAATAACTGATTGATTTGTACGCTGCTACTTAAGGTTTTATCGGCTAGACTATTACTACCATTAGGGTTGGCATTACCTTGGCCACGATTAATATTTAAATTTGAAATGCCCAGTGATAGCACGGGATTGGGTTTTTGTGCAGCAATAACTGCGCCAGTCTGTGCAGACTCTAACATACGTTTGGCTAGCAGTAATTCTCTGTTATTACTACTAAATAAAGTATTGGCATCACTAAAACTTAAATGCTCCAGAGTCGCATCATCTGCATATACCAAGTTGGCAAATGTGGTGACTATGAGCATTGCAAGATAAGTTAAAGCACGAAATTTCATGTTGTTACCTTTAAAGATTAATACTAAAGCTGCCTAAGCCATTACATGTTGATTTCCAGGCAAAAATACTTGATGCAGATTATAGCCCTAAGCTGACAGTAACCTTACAGAAGATGATCAAATCCTACTTAAGCTCTGGGCACGATAATAATCTTATTGCTTAGTTAAGCATTCTGAATTAACAGCGCAGCTAAAATCGTATGCCTATTGAAAGTCGCGTTAAATTATTAAGTGTAAAATTTGCATATTGATCGTAAGCTATTCTGGAAAAATACTGATGGTAGTCATAATCAACACTTAGGCTGTAGCCATGTACATTAGTTGCATTGGTACCCAAACCACTTTTATAAGCGCCATCAATGCTTATTCTCTCTGCTTCCGTTGGTTTGTAACGCCAAACTAGATGTGTAATTTGTTGTCCTGTGCCTAGGCGATCATCTCTTACTTGTTGTAAAGATAGTTCAGTATTGTTGATTGCGCGTGTACCAAAACCTATGGTAATGGCGTCATTAGGGTCGAAATTTAAGTTGTAGTAGTCTTTAAGGTTTGTGCGGCCTAATCCGAGAATAGCGTAGTACTCACCACCTACCTCGGTTGTTAACGAACCGCCCACAAATCCGCCGCTGGCCAATTGTGCCGATAAGGTTGGCCTCAACATACCTTCATTAAACTTATATTCATAACCTAGACGGGTTTGTTGGTAGCCATTTTTGTCTGCGTATTCACCTAGCCAAGCAGTATTTCCGTCTCGACTGGCGCGAAGATTAAGGTCGGTTGCATTGTTACCATTAGATGATAAATAGTAAGAGGGAGTTAACTTGAAGGCGATTGGGTCATTAGTTGCGACTGGTGCTTCCGCTAATACTATTAGAGACTGACTGCTTAAAATACAGGTTAAGACTAGTGCTATTAAATATCTCTCAAGCATGACTTAGTCTTTTTGAACGATCACAGGCTTATAGTTTTGGTTTTTCATCTGGATAAGCCTTTAGGTAGATGGCTAAATCAGCATCTAAGGTATCCCAGTTAATAGTTTTTGCTACCTTGGCATAGACCCAGTTAATTACTGGGTTGATGTGCGCACAATAATTGGTAAGCGGCACCAATTGATTCCCTAGTTCTATTTTAGGGGCATAGCCAGTTTGACCACTTTGTATTGCGTTAGCACCATTTTTAGCCGCCCAATCCACGGCTGCTTCCCATAACTTAAAGTACAAAAACCATTCTTTAGGTTTTTGGTAGTCAATGCCAATAAATTTATTAATCATATGGTCGCCTAGCAAAAAGCACAGCATAAAGGCGACTATTTTACCGTTAGATTGTTCCCGTAATATGACAAAGTGGCTATTAGTTTCTGCAGATAGTAAGTCAAAAAACTTGCGATTTAAGCGCTCGAATTTAGTGCCACCTTTTTCGTAGGTTTGCCAAAATAGACTGAAAATCTGATCCATGGTTGCAGTGTCTGGTTGCTGCACCACCTCTATGTCGACTGGGCTTTCAGCAGCTAAGCGTAGTTTCTTCTTCAGCTTATTGCGACGTGAAGACTTGAGCGTAGTTAAGTATCCTTCTTTACTAGCATTTGGCAATTCGACCATGGTGCCAGGGAAACTTACTAATTTAAATAGACTAGCGCTTAATTTTGAGAAATCTTTAGTGTACGCTTGCGGAAAATCTTTCCATACTCGCATACTCGCTTTAAGTTGTTTTGTTTTTACGAGCATAGCCTGTTCTACGCATTGCAATACTGCCAGACTATTCGTGCCTGGCAACATGCCAACGCGGCCTTCATCGCTACAAGGTGAGCCGATAAACAGTGTACGTTGATATAAAGCCGAGGGAAGCACATAACCCACTATATTTGCCAAAGGCAATAATGCTGGTGGTAACACTAGGCGCATAGGTACATTCATGACAAATGCAGGTGCTATGGCTATGGGGCCACTTTTATCGCTTACTACAGCATATAAAAAAATGAATTGATCTAGGATGCCGCAACGCTCCAAGACTTGATACCACCAATGACCTTCATAGGGAGCAGGAAAGCAGGCTTTCCATAATTCCAGCGCAATTTCAGATTCTGAATCTACCCAGTTCACCGAATATTTAGGCAACGGCATGCTCCAATACTGTACAAATTTTCATAAAATCTTGATTATCGAGCCAAGGGCTATTGGAGATAGTTAATGTGCGTGCTGCAAAGTCACGCGCATTAGGTGTATCGGGTTGTGCTAAGTCCAGAAATGCGTAATCCGGCAGGGCGTGAATAAACAAGCGCCCTACGCCTAGACCAGCACACCATAATTCTGACAGCACTTTATCGCGCACTTGTTCGCTGGGCATGAGTACTAGAAAATACGGCCAAGTACCTTCGTCTCCAGCGGCATCATCCATTACACTAATACCTATAACTTTTGCAAGCTGGTCTTTACGTTTTTTTGCTTGTCCACGGGTCAGCGCAATAAAGTCAGGCAAGCGTTTTAGTGCTCTTGCTCCAATTCCTTTGCGCCAATGTCCTACACGATGTAATGGGAAGTTGGCTGAGCAGTCGTCACCAACTGCCTCTATTAGCTTACCTTGTTTAAGTTTTCGCCTCAGTGATATACCAAAAGCTAATCCTAATCCGATTGGACGGTATAGGGCGAAGTAACCTATTAATTCAAGTAGTCGTCGCGCTTCCCATTTAAATTGGATAGGTACAATTTCTTTTGCTGTATTTTGTAGTTGTTGACGCATGTTTGCATCACGTGCAACGATGGCGCCGCCACCATAAATAGTGAGTCCTTTTCCAACGCCTAAGCTGTAACAACCGATATCACCTATCGTGCCAGCCAACTGACCTTGATATCGTGCGCCTAAAGCTTGTGCTGCATCTTCTAGCACATAAGCGCCTACTTTTTTTGCAATGATTGTTGCCATTTTTAGATCTGCCAAGCGTCCACCGAGATGGGTGGGCATAATGGCTAGAGTGTCTTCACCGCACACTTTTACAAGCGCATCTGGGCAAAAATCAAAATGGTTACTTCGAGTGTCACACAGTATAGGGATAAGGCCACATCGCAATATAGCTAGTGGCACAAAGGGGCAGGTGTAGGCAGGAATTACTACACTACGCCTTAAGCTGGTGACTTTTAGTGCAGCGAGGGCGACCATGATGGCTGCTGTGCCGGAGCACTCAATTTGACTTTCTGCACTACAAAGGAATTTGGCTAAATCTTGTTCTAATGAGGATGATTGTGGCAGGAAATCATGCCAAGTCAAAGGTAGTCCAGCCGTCGGAGGTGGTTCTGTGCTCCAATTAAGCATGCGGTTGTTTGGCTTCACTCAAACTTAAAAAGACGATGCCGAGCACAATGCATAGAGCTCCTACTACTTGCATAATAGATAAATGTTCACCGAAGTAGGCGACTGAAATTGCGAGTACGGCGACTAATCCAAGATGTGATGCGGCAAAAGCAGGCCCAACTGGCGCGCGCTTAAGCAAGGTCATCCATGCGCCAAATGCCCCTAAATAACCGCCCATTGCAGCATATAACCAAGGGTTCTGTAACACTTTCAGCAACCATTCTGTGTTCATGGAAAATTCACCAGCATGGGTTGAGGCTAGTTTAATTGATACTTGAGTGAGGGTGTCAAAAATGATTAGCACACTAAAGCCTATGGCGTAAAAGTCACGTTTTCTCATGCGTAACCTCCTACTAACATCACGCCGATAGTGATTAGACCAATACCAACTAGCCTTAAAGGATCTAACATTTCTTTGAAGATTATTCTGCCTGCAATCATAATGGAAACAGTATTAAACGCGCTTAACAATACGCCTATAGATAACGGCAGTATAGATAGCAGTATCAGCCATAAAACGAATTCTAAGCCAAAGCAGAATATGCCGATCATCAAAGGCCATGAGCTCAGCATCTGCTTCCAACGGTCCCATTCGCCATCATGTTCAATAATTGCTGCCCGTTTAAACGCCATATGGCCCAACGTATCTACGATGATATTTAGTAACCAGATAAAAATGGCGAGTTTAGACAAATGGTAGCCTTAGATTAAATCTTTAGCGGCATCATTAATTAATTTTTTTAAATATTAATGAAGCACCAGTGCCACCAAAGGCAAATGAATTGGACATTGCATAATTAAGTCTAGGCAAGGTTTTGGCTACATTGGGTACGTAATCTAAATCGCATTCAGGGTCTGGATTGCTTAGATTAATCGTAGGTGGCAATTTATTATTATAGACAGCCAGCGTAGTGATAATTGCTTCTAGGGCACCTGTAGCTCCCATTAAATGACCATGCATAGACTTGGTTGAACTGATGCTTAGGTTATACGCATGATCGCCGAATGCTTTTTTAATCGCATTGCTTTCAGTGACATCATTAAGCATGGTGCCGGTACCATGGGCGTTAATATACTGAATAGCTTCTGATGGAATGTCAGCATCCAAAATCGCGGTCTGAATAGTGATTGCCTGCCCATCAACTGATGGTTTTGTAATGTGTGCACTATCGCTGGCTGAGCCGTATCCTAAAATCTCAGCATAAATAGTGGCTCCGCGAGCAATTGCATGCTCATAGGACTCTAATACCATCATCGCGGCACCTTCGCCTAATACCATGCCGGTTCTATCAGCAGAAAACGGTTTGCATGAGCTAGTAAGGTCATTGACATCCTGTTCAGCTAATGTTCTAAGTGCTTCCCAAGCCTTTATGGTGCCGAAGGTCAGTAGCGATTCACTGCCACCTGCAAGCATTACATCAGCGTAGCCGTGTCGAATTTGCCTTGAGGCTTCTCCTATAGCAACGGATGAAGAAGAGCAGGCCGTGGAAAACGTTAAATTAGGACCGGTGAGCTGATGCTCTAGTCCAATAGCCGCGGCGGCGGCGTTATTCATCCCCATCAGTACGGTAAATGGTTTTAAGCGACTAGCATTATCACGGTATAGTCGTATATAGGCTTCTTCAACCGAATTTGCGCCACCCATGCCTGTACCTAGGTAGACTCCCATGCGCGGTTTAAGTTGGTCTGTGATTTCTAAACTAGCGTCTTTAATCGCTTCAATACTAGTGTGAAGTGCCATTTGACTGGTGCGATCCAGCATGCCGTAAGTATGTTTGCTGAAATGATCTGTTGGGTCAAAGTGTGCCTGTGCGGCGATTTTGCAATCTAATTTATCAACAAATTCGGCATCAAGTAATTTAATCCCAGATACGCCAGAGAATATATTATGTGTTAAGTCTGCAATCGTATTGCCTAACGGCGATACCACACTTAGGCCAGTAATCACAACACGGCGACGGTTTAAAGAAATGCTCATTATTTGTTTTGTTCAATCGTCAGTTTATGTACTAAAACGCTTACATCATGTAGGGTTTCAATTTTAATCTGGTCATTAGGCACTTTGATTTTGAAATGGTCTTCAGCACTGAAAATTAAATCAAACGTATCTAAGGAATCTAAGCCTAGTGATTGCAAGCTGCTATCAGGTTTTATACTAGCGACATCAATATCCATTTTGTCTGCAACCATTTGACTTAAAGCTTGCGCGACTTCATCGAGAGTTGGTGTGGTCATTATTTCAGGTCCTTGTTAGTTATGTCGTGTCTTAAATTTAGGCAGATACTGCTATTTTATTAAAGCTATTAAGTATTTTTGCTTGTTCTTTACAAAATTTTGCAGCACGCTTGGCTACGTCATCTTTACGTTTATCAAGCGTCAGTACATGGTAAGTGTCATCTACAAAAAAAGTTTCAACCGTTTTCGATGCTATATGCGCTTGTGTGTAGTAAGCATTTTTAAGACTGGCCATATCATCTTCGGTTGAGTGAACAATTAATGTCGGTGAAACCACATCTTTCAAAGCTTTTTTTGCCGCCTTAATAAGTCGTACACTTTCTAAAACAACGAGAGCAGGTGTTTTAAAGTAACCGATTTTGTCAGCTGCCAAATGGTCACGATTTTCTAAAATAGCATGAACCATAGCACGTACACGTTCATCTTTAATGCCGTAAGGGGATGTTTCCTCCCACTGCATAAAATATTTCAGGGGGGTGTAGAGCACTAGTGGCAATAATAGGGCGCGTTTAAGTTTTGGTACATTCCAGCCATCATAAAAGAATGTGGTGGATAGCAGGATAACACCGGCTACTTGATGACCTTTTTTAGCTGCAAGCATCAAAGCTATTAATGCACCCATAGACAGCCCTGACACAAACACATGTTCACATTCTTGTTTTAGCGCATCAAATGCATCTTCAATTGATTGATACCAATCCTGCCATTGAGTCGCAGTTAGCGCTTCAATAGTGGCGCAATGACCTGCTAGTTCGGGGCAGGCAACGGTAAAACCTTGACGTGCAATTACTCTGCCATATTGCTTCATTTCAGTCGGCGTGCCTGTTAATCCATGCACCAATAGAACGCCAACGCTACCTTTACGCTCAATAAAGCCATTATCACCCAATAGAGCATCTATACTTGGCTTCTTGTGTGTTTCTAATTTAATTACCTTATTGGTTTGCATCTACGAAATGTTTACTTTCATGGTTATTGATTTAGTTTAATTACAAATTACATTTCCGCCATCGTAAGATGGCGGAAATGTAAAAATTACTGCAAAGCATTTAATGCTTGGTTTACGTACACTCAAATTAACTGAAATACATTTTCAAAATGTTCAGTTTCGATGTGAAGTTGCTTTAAGCAGCTCCACAACGTTTAAGTAAGGCTTCAAACAACTTTATACCTAGGTCAATTTCTTCATTGGTAATCAATAATGAAGGTGCCAGGGTAATCACATTTTTTTGATAACCACCAATGTCTAATACCAAGCCATATTGCTTGCCATCAATCATGATGTCGCCCTTTAATCCTTCATTAAACATTCTGTCCGCTAATGCACGGCTTGGTGTAAAACCATCTTCGGTACAAAGTTCAATGCGCAGGGCTAAACCAAGACCGCTGACGTCACCAACAACTTTCCAGCGTGTTTTCAATGCTTGAATTTGCTTTAAAAAATAGGCGCCGCGCTCATTAACTTCTGCTGCAAAATCACCTTCTTGTGTCATTTTCATGACTTCTAAAGCAACCGCTGTTCCCAATGGGTTTGAAGCAAACGTTGAATGCGTAGTGCCAGGAGGGAATTTTTCTGGGTTTATATATTCTTCTTTAGCCCAAATGCCTGACAATGGATTGAGGCCGTTTGTGATGGCTTTACCGAAAACAAATACGTCTGGCACAATGCCAAAATTTTCCCAAGACCATAATTTACCAGTACGGTAAACACCCATTTGAATTTCATCGGCAACTAATAAAACATTACGTTTTTTAAGGCTGGCTTGGAGCTTTTCCATATATCCATCTGGCGGAATAATATAGCCACCAGTTCCTTGCATAGGCTCAATGTAAAAAGCACCAAATTCACATTCCTCTGCTTTTGTATCCCATACAGATTGGTATTCTGTTTCAAATAATTTTTCAAACTCTTTGTGGCAATAAGTATCACACGTTTCTACTTTCATATCGTACGGGCAACGGAAACAGTATGGGTAAGGCACAAAATGCGCACGGTCAGCAAAGTTACCAAAACGACGGCGATAACGGTAGCTAGAAGTAATCGCAGATGCGCCTAATGTACGTCCATGGTAACCGCCCATAAAAGCGAATTGATGAACTTTACCAGTGTGATTACGCACGAGTTTTAGTGAATCTTCAACAGCTTGGGCACCACCAACATTAAAGTGAACGCGGCCTTTTTCGCCATATTTATCTTCCATGTATTTACAGATAATTTCAGCTAAATCAACTTTTTCTTTATGTAAATATTGACTGGCTAATTGAGGTAAAGTGTCTACTTGCTTGTGCAAAACATCACTTAAGCGCTTGTTTTTATATCCAAAATTTACTGCTGAATACCACATTTGCCAATCAAGGTAAGGTGTTTTGTTTTCATCAAACAAAAAGCTACCGTCGCAATCCTCAAATACTTTAGGAGGGTCAGCATAGTTAACCGTGTCACCATGCGAACAGTACTTGTTGTTTTTATCTAAAATTTCAATAATTTTTGCATCCATTAGATTGGGCTCTTTCTTTCTCAAAGTTAAATTATGAGTGGCTTATGCTTAAGCCGCTTTGTTTTGGTGTATTGCGCTCACAGGTAATTTACTAGTAACGTCCCATTGTTTTACTAACTTAAGCACTTCGGCAAAAGTTTGGAAACGGTGGAAGGGGATGTTCTCTTTTTCGCAATGTGTAATGAGTTTGCCCTTAGCAAATACAATGTCTGCATGCTTGGCTAGACAGTAGTCTGACTTCCCGTCACCCACCAGGATTACGGGGCCACCCACGTTTGCAGATAGTTCTTCTGCAATTTTACATTTACATACGCCGTTGCCAGCTTTGCAATCAGGGTTACGAAACGGATAGCTGATTGATACGCCGTTGGGTTTAAAATGTAATTTATTTGCATAAATTGGCATGCTCGGTATGTCTGCGTTGCGTGTGGCTACATCTATCGCATGATCTAAGCCATCGCTTACGATAGCAACTTTTGAAAATCGACTGATATATTTGTGAAATGGGATAAAGCTTGCATCCAACTGAATGCCACGGAAAAACTTTTCGAGAGTGACTTGATCAACTTCAACTAAATCTAATTGCTGCTTCATACATTCGATGGCGGAAATATTACCCTTTAGCCACTCTGCCTCAAGATCTTGCCAGCTATCGTCAGCAAATCTTTCCAACATGGCGTCAACAGTATCACCTACAGAAAGTGTGCCATCAAAATCAATTACAAAAAGCATGTATTTCCTTCACATTATTGATATGTACTTTTAATATTCGTACATCATAATTAAACATACTTACAGTTAACTTACGGTGTAAGCATTATTAAATTTGGGTGTGTTTTAGCTAGCAATGAATTATCATGAATACACACATCTATTTGGCATAACACTAATTTTTCATGCGTATTTTATTGGTTGAAGATGATTCGATACTTGGCAATGCCACTAGTGTGTATTTACGCAATAGTGGCTATGTCGTGGATTGGGTTAAAGACGGTAAGCATGCTGATGCAGCATTGCATGAGGATGTCTATGATGTGGTAGTGCTCGACTTAGGATTGCCTAATATGGATGGCTTAACCATATTAAAAAATTTGCGCTTTAGAAAGCAAGGTACACGAGTCATTATCTTAACTGCTCAAGATGGTTTGGATGATCGTATTGCAGGTCTAGATGCAGGTGCCGATGATTATTTAGTAAAACCCGTTAAATTGGCTGAATTGGCTGCTAGATTACGTGTGCAATTGCGCCGCGAGCATGCCGTGCTAGTTTCTCGTATCGAATATCCTCCCCTAACGCTTCATCTTAAGGAAAGGGTTGTTAGCTATCGCGATCAACCTTTTGGTTTGTCACCACGTGAATTAAGCTTATTTGAAAGCTTGCTTTTGCGTGTTGGTAAAGTGGTAAGTAAAGAGAACTTGATAGAAAATATCAGTGATTGGGATGACACTTTGGGTAAAAATGCAATTGAAGTGTATATGCATCGATTGCGCAAAAAACTACTGAGTGTCGGCGTCGAAGTTCGGACGGTGCGTGGTTTGGGCTATATGTTGGATAAGTTGGATTAGGCTATTAAAACAGTATGAATGTAAATGTGATTATGCAACGCGAACATCCATCTTTACGTAAAAAGATACTCATTTGGTTAATGCCATTGATGTTGCTATTGATTTTAGTTGATAGCACATTACTCAACAGGTTAGCGATAGGCGCGTTAGAAAAAGAGTTGGATGCTGATTTATATGGCTCAACTAAAGAGATTGCCGATTACTTAAATCGCACTGATCTAAATTCAAAAGATTTTGAAATGTTAGAGAATTTCAGTCGAATTTTGCTTAAGGACGAAGTGGATACTGTGATTTATAGTGTCAGCAATGCGCAGGGGCAATTGTTAAATGGTAATCCGCAACTTTCACAGGTGTCGCCGAGCAACGTCGCCAGATTGAACCCTGAATTCTTTTTGACCGAAATTAATCAAACACAATACAGGGTGGCGCGATCTTCGTTCTGGGTTAGAGGCAGAGCAACCTCGCATCAGATAACGGTGCAGGTGGCAGCTACTCTGAATCGCCGTAATGCCTTGGCTGGTAAGATATTAATTGGGGTAGTTTTACCGCAACTGCTACTAGTGCTGCTGACCTATTTCATTATTTTAATAGGCGTTAAAAAAGGGTTAGCACCATTAAACTCTCTTCAGAATGAAGTGCTAGCAAGGTCAGAGCAAAATTTGAGTCCTATAGATTTGCCGAATATTCCTAAAGAGGTTGCTTTGGTAGCCAAGTCGATCAATCAATTGATGCTTCAACTCCAAAATTCAATCTCAGCTCAAAATAACTTTATTGCTAATGCCGCTCATCAGTTGCGGACGCCGCTTGCTGGTGCACAAGCGCAACTTGAGCTCGCTGAAATTGAAAGTGACCCCGAAGTGTTGCAGTCTATTTTCGTTAAAGTGCGTCAAAGCTTAGACCGTTTATTGCACACTATTAATCAATTGTTGATATTGGCAAGAAGTCAGCCGGAGGCTTTGCCAATGATCAAAATGGAATTAATTGATCTTAATTTAATCTCCAAAGAAGTTGTATTGTTGATGCTTCCTACCGCCATTCAAAAGCAGATCGACTTAGGTTTTGAGCAAAGCGAACTGCCAGTAATAATTAAAGGTAATGAGGAGCGCTTGCGGGAAATGTTATATAACCTTCTCGACAATGCGATTCGTTATACGCAGGAAGGTGGACGAGTCACCATGGCCACTAATGTAAGTGCTGAAGGTGTTGCATTAATCGTTGAAGATAATGGTCCGGGTGTCCCTGTAGCAGAGCGCGATAAGATTTTTGATCGTTTCCACCGTGTCGTCGGATCTGAGCAGGAAGGTAGTGGGTTGGGTTTGGCTATTGTTCAAGAAATTGCCAAATTGCACGGTGCAAACATTTCTTTGGCTGAAGCCAGTCCTGACGGAGGCTTAAAGATTACGGTTTTGTTTAACAAGCTGGAGTCTAATTTAAGTCTGGCCTTTTAAATAAGACCAGAAGCAATATTGATAGTTAAAGCTACTAAAGTGGTGTTGAAGAAAAAAGCCAGCACACAATGCGCTAAACCAGTTCTTCGCATAGATCTGCGCGTAAAGCTTACATCTGCGGTTTGCCCGGAAGTGCCAATCACACATGCAAAATAGAGGAAATCGCTGTAGTCCGGTGTAGTAACGCCAGGAAATTCCAGTCCGCCATTCTCGCCAAGTTCGGTGGCTACATAAAAGTCATGTGCATAATGCAGGGCGAACATTACTTGCGTAAATGCCCAAGACGATAGGATGGTGAGTATGGCAAGCGCAATATGTAAGTAGCGTAACATGCCATGCATGTCTTTCACTACAGAGAGTTCAGCAACAATTGCGCCCAATGAGGCGATAGCGGCAAAGATGACCATAGCCAAGACAAAAAACTTGCCTTCATCATGCGAAATAGCGCGGCTACGCATTTTTTCATGGCTACTCCAGAACATCATGCGCGCGGCCAAGATTAAGTATAGCCAGGTGCCCACATTCCAGCCGATAATGACGCGCGTGATGTTATGCAGGGCCAAAGACTGAGGTAGCACGAGCGCCGCAGTCACGCCAATCACTATAGAGAAAAAAAGCCTGAGTCGCGCTGTAAAAAACCGTGCGCAGGCTATTAAAAAAGGAGACGGTTCAAATTTTTTTGACATCATAAAACTTTGATTATTGAAGTTGCACCTATATTAATGGCCACCCTTTGGTTCGGCAATTCTATCCATTAAGGCAAACAACACGCCGGAAACAATCAATGTGATATGAATACCAACCATCCAAGCCATTTGCATGTTGTTTAGATGTTCCACGCCTGGGGTTGAAATATGCATAAATGCTTTTAGCAAATCTATGGCTGAGATCGCAACAATGGATCCAATTAACTTTAGCTTTAAGCCAGAGTAATCGACTTTACCCATCCATTCTGGTTTGTCGACATGATCATCCACATCAATTTTAGACACAAAATTTTCATAACCACTGAATATGACCATAATCAACAGGTTGGCTACTAGCGTAATGTCGACTAAAGCTAATAAAGATAAAACTGCATCACGTTCTGTTGTATCTAAGATATGGATGACAATGTGAGAGAACTCCTGAACAAATTTAATGAGCAGTATAAATAGCCCACCCACCAATCCAAGGTACATAGGGGCCAATACCCATCGGCTGCGAAAAATCATATTTTCAAGAAAGTTTTCCATTACGGCTCTTTTGTAAATAAATAGAATGGCTTTATTGTAATCTACGCCAGGTGAAGAAATGATGACATGCTAAAAAAATATGGTATTAGCTGTGGATGTTATTAAGATCCAACCTTGATCTTGGTCAAGCTGTTAAGTGAAAAATTACGGGACAATACGAGTCAAACTGTGCTTATAAATGGATATTGATGCCAATGGTTAGGCGCTGCAAGTTTAGTTGAAATAGCTTCAATATTAGTCGTTCTCTGCTTCAAAGCTGACTGGTATTAGGTTACAATTGCAACTTAATTAATGATAGTCAATCTACGTAACAGTAATGTAATAAAAAACTGTCATTATTAGTAAAATTCTTAATCACTTAATTTAACGATTCACATTGGGGCTAGCAAGTGCTAGAAAATTACTTTCCGATATTGTTGTTTATCCTTGTGGGTTTAGCCGTCGGCGTTGGACCGCTAGTATTAGGTAAGCTGGTTTCACCTCATAAACCAGATGCTGCAAAAAATTCTCCCTATGAGTGTGGCTTTGAAGCCTTTGAAGATGCGCGCATGAAGTTTGACGTGCGTTATTACTTGGTTGCCATACTCTTCATTTTATTCGACTTAGAGATTGCTTTCTTATTCCCCTGGGCCGTGGTGATTCAAGAGATTGGTCTGTCTGGTTTTATTGCCATGATGTTCTTTTTGGGTGTGCTTGTAATCGGCTTTATTTACGAGTGGATGAAAGGCGCATTGGAGTGGGATTAATTTCAAACTTAAGTCAATGCTTAGTTTTTCAATTTAGGCTAGTTCCGCTACCCGCTTTAATAAGTGTAGTTATTTTTGATGTTGAAATGGATCATGTGGCATGAGTTTAGAAGGTATTTTAGAAAAAGGCTTTGTTACCACCACGTTAGATACCGTGATTAACTACACTCGCACCGGCTCTATGTGGCCCATGACTTTTGGTTTGGCGTGTTGTGCGGTAGAGATGATGCACGCAGGTGCCTCTCGTTACGACTTAGATAGATTTGGTATTGTTTTTCGTGGCAGTCCACGCCAGTCAGATGTGATGATTGTTGCCGGGACCTTGGTAAATAAAATGGCACCAGCTCTGCGTAAGGTCTATGACCAAATGGCTGAGCCGCGTTGGGTGATTTCCATGGGCTCTTGTGCTAATGGTGGTGGCTATTACCATTACTCTTATGCTGTTGTGCGTGGTTGTGATCGCATCGTGCCAGTTGACGTCTACGTGCCAGGCTGCCCACCCACAGCTGAAGCTTTGCTTTATGGCATTATCCAGTTGCAAAATAAAATCAAACGTACCAATACCATTGCACGCTAGTGCCAATCAAACGAATATCCAGCTAAAAATAATATGTCATCCAGATTAAATCAGTTGTCAGCGAATTTGCAAAAGGCGCTTGGCGGAAAAATAAGCAAGCTTACCAGCGCTCTAGGTGAAATAAGTATTGAATGCACCTCCGCCGACTATCTGGCAGTATGCTTAATTTTGCGAGATGCCGAAGGTTTGAAGTTTGAGCAGCTAATTGATTTATGTGGCGTTGATTATCAAGATTATGCTGACGGTAGTTACACTGGATTGCGTTATGCCGTGGTGTCTCATTTCTTGTCAGTAAGTTTGAATCAGCGTTTGCGCTTGCGTGTATACGCGACCGACACGGACTTTCCTGTGCTGCCGACGTTAGTGGATATTTGGCCGGTGGCAAATTGGTACGAACGTGAGGCCTTTGATCTATTTGGCATTATGTTTGAAAACCATCCAGATTTACGTCGCTTATTGACCGATTATGGTTTTGTTGGACATCCCTTCCGTAAAGACTTTCCAATGATTGGTACTGTAGAAATGCGTTACGACCCTGAACAGCAGCGTGTAATCTATCAGCCCGTGACGATTGATGAGCGCAATAACGTACCGCGCGTAATCCGCAAGGAGGGCGTTCACCATGGCTGAGATTAGAAATTACACGATGAACTTTGGTCCCCAGCATCCTGCAGCGCATGGGGTGTTGCGTTTGGTGCTGGAGTTGGATGGTGAAGTAATCCAGCGCGCTGACCCGCATATTGGTCTGTTGCATCGTGGTACTGAGAAGTTGGCTGAAAATCGTACCTATCTTCAATCTGTCCCTTATATGGATAGACTAGATTATGTATCCATGATGTCCAATGAACATGCCTATGTAATGGCGATTGAAAAGATGATGGGTATTGATGTGCCGCTACGTGCGCAATATATACGTGTCATGTTTGATGAAATTACCCGTGTGCTCAACCATCTGTTGTGGCTTGGAGCGCATGCGTTGGATGTGGGTGCGATGACCGTATTCTTGTACGCTTTCCGTGAGCGCGAAGATTTATTTGATTGCTATGAGGCGGTTTCTGGTGCGCGTATGCATGCTGCCTATTATCGTCCAGGTGGCGTATACCGTGATTTGCCTGAACAAATGCCGCAGTATGCAGTTTCGCCTTTACGTAATGCCAAAACAGTTAAAAAACAAAATGAAAACCGCCAAGGTTCTTTATTGGACTTTATTGAAGATTTTAGTAATCGTTTTCCAGGTTATGTGGATGAATACGAAACGCTACTTACCGATAATCGTATTTGGAAGCAGCGTACAGTTGGTGTAGGTATCGTCACGCCAGAGCGCGCATTAGCATTAGGTATGACTGGACCAATGTTACGTGGGTCTGGGATAGCTTGGGATGTACGTAAGAAGCAACCTTATGAAGTGTATGCGGATTTGGATTTTGATATTCCCGTGGGCGTCAATGGTGATTGTTACGATCGCTATTTGGTGCGGATGGAAGAGTTTAGGCAGTCTAATCACATTATTAAGCAGTGTATCAACTGGTTACGTAAGAATCCGGGTCCAGTAATCACTAGCGATACAAAAGTAGCGCCGCCAAACCGTGAAAGCATGAAAACCAATATGGAAGACATGATTCACCATTTCAAACTATTTACTGAAGGCTTTCATGTGCCGGCAGGTGAGGCTTATGCCGCGGTTGAGCATCCTAAGGGTGAGTTTGGTATTTACATGGTTTCAGACGGTGCCAATAAACCGTATCGACTTAAAATCCGTGCGCCTGGTTTCCCGCATTTAGCCGCATTAGACGAAATGACCCGTGGCCATATGATTGCCGACTTAGTCGCAATTATTGGTACCCAAGATATCGTATTTGGTGAAATTGATAGATAAAAATGTTAAGTACACAAGCCATTGAAAAAATAGATTACGAGCTGACGAAGTATCCAGCAGACCAGCGGCAAGCTGCAGTAATGAGCGCGCTTCGCATCGTTCAGACTGAGCGAGGTTGGTTATCTAAAGACAGCATTTCAGAGGTTGCGCAATACTTGGGTATGCCTGAGATTGCCGCTTTAGAGGTGGCTAGTTTTTACAATATGTATGATTTATCGCCGGTAGGTAAATATAAAATTACCGTGTGTACGAACATCTCCTGCATGTTGCGTGATAGCGATGAAATCGTCAGTCATTTGCAAACTAAGCTGGGCGTGGGTTTTAATGAAGTGACCGCGGATGGTAAGTTCTGCCTAAAAGAGGGTGAGTGCATGGGCGCTTGTGGTGGTGCACCTTTAATGACGGTGAATAACCATGCGATGCACGAGTTTCTAACCCCAGAAAAAGTAGACGAAATTTTGGAAGCGTTGAAATAATGGCCACCAAAATGAAAGAATTAGACGCAATGAAGCCTGTGATGACAGATTTAAAAGGTCAAACGTTAGTTTGTCTTCGCACATTGACTGAAGAAAATCCGGCGTCCTTGGCTACATATATTAAGCTCGGCGGCTATAGTGCGTTAAAACGTATCGTGACTGAAAAAACTAAAGCCACCGATATTATTACTGAGGTCAAAGATTCAGTATTACGTGGTCGTGGCGGTGCAGGTTTTCCTACCGGACTTAAATGGAGCTTTATGCCGCGTTATTTTGACGGCACGAAGTACTTGGTATGTAACACCGATGAAGGTGAACCTGGCACGTTTAAAGACCGCGATATTATTCGCTATAACCCACACCAATTAATTGAAGGGATGGCTATCGCAGCTTATACCTTGGGTGCTCATGTTGGTTATAACTATATTCACGGTGAAATTTGGCAGGATTACGAAACCTTTGAAGCGGCTTTGCATGAAGCAAAGGCTGCGGGCTATTTGGGTGAGAATTTATTCGGTACCAATTTCTGCTTCAATTTGTACGCGGTACATGGCTACGGTGCCTATATTTGCGGTGAAGAAACGGCGCTGATTGAATCGATTGAAGGTAAAAAAGGCCAGCCACGCTTTAAGCCACCATTCCCCGCAAGTTACGGTGTGTTCGGCAAACCGACTAACGTCAACAATACCGAAAGTTATGCCAGCATCCCTTGGATTATGCAGCATGGCGGCGCTGCTTTTGCTGAATTAGGTGTGCCCAATTCAGGCGGTACTAAATTATTTTCAGTATCTGGCCATGTCGAAAAGCCAGGCAATTACGAAGTCAAAATGGGTATGCCATTCAGTGAGCTTTTAGAAATGGTCGGCGGTGTATGGAAAGGGCGCAAGCTCAAGGCTGTGATTCCTGGGGGGCCTTCAACTGCGGTTCTACCAGCCGCTACTATCATGGCGGCAACCATGGACTATGATGGCTTAAGTAAAGCTAGATCTAGCTTAGGCGCAGGATCTCTGATTGTAATGGATGAAACGACCTGTATGGTGAAAGCCTTACATCGATTGTCTTACTTCTTTTATGAAGAAAGTTGTGGTCAATGTACGCCATGCCGTGAAGGTACTGGCTGGGTTTACCGCATCATTACACGTATTGTAAATGGCCAAGGCAAGATGGAAGATTTGGACTTACTGACGGATGTCAGTAACAACATCTCAGGACGCACTATTTGCGCTCTCGGCGAAGCGGCAGCAACCCCAGTATTAAGTTTTATAAAACATTTTAGGCCAGAGTTTGAGTATTACATTCAGCATGGCAAGAGCATGGTGGAACCACAGTAATGTTAAATATTGAAATTGACGGAAAAGCGCTTGAAGTCGAAAACGGCAGCAGTATTATTGATGCGGCTGATAAGCTAGGGATTGCTATTCCACGTTTTTGCTACCACCCAAAGTTATCGGTCGCGGCTAACTGCCGTATGTGTTTAGTACAGGTAGAAAAATTCAATAAACCATTACCGGCTTGTGCTACGCCAGTGGCAGATGGCATGAAGATCTTTACCCGATCTAAAGCGGCCATTGAGGCGCAAAAAAGTGTGATGGAATTCTTGCTGATTAACCATCCGCTCGACTGTCCAATCTGCGACCAAGGCGGTGAGTGTGATTTACAAGATGTGGCCGTCGCCTATGGCACAAGTGGTTCACGGTACACCGAAGAAAAGCGCGTAGTTTTTAATAAAAACATTGGCCCATTAATCAGCACTGATATGACGCGTTGTATTCAATGCACGCGCTGCGTTCGCTTCTTAAAAGAAGTCGGCGGCATGATGGAGTTGGGTATGGTGGGCCGAGGTGAGCACGCAGAAATTACGGCTTATGTGGATAAGAGCGTTAACTCTGAGCTCTCAGGTAACATTATTGATTTGTGTCCCGTAGGTGCCCTGACCAGTAAGCCTTACCGCTACTCTGCGCGTAGTTGGGAACTCACACGTAGGCCGAGCATTGCTCCGCATGATGGTCTAGGTTCACATATAGAAGTGCATGTGAAAGACAATAAAGTCATGCGCGTATTGCCGCGTGATAAAGAAAGTATCAACGAATGTTGGTTGTCTGACCGTGATCGGTATTCTTACGAAGGTTTAAATAGTCCAGATCGTTTGCAAGTGCCGATGATTAAGCATAACGGCAATTGGGTTGAAACAGACTGGAAAACGGCGCTTGAATTTGCCGCAGGTCAAATTAAAGATATAACGAACGAGTATGGCAGTGAAGCGTTAGGTGTTTTGGTTTCTCCTAATAGTACGATGGAGGAAGGTTACCTCGCAAAACTGTTAGCCAATGGTTTGAATTGCGGCAATGTCGATTATCGTTTACGTCAGACGGATTTCAGATTAGACGGCAAACGAGTCGGGACACCATGGATGGGTTGCAACATTCAAGAAATTGAAGAGCTAGATCGAATTCTAGTCATAGGTTCTAATTTACGTAATGAGCATCCCTTACTAGCACAACGTTTCCGCAAAGCGGTGGCCAATGGTGCACAGTTATCTATTATTAGTCCGTTGGATAATGATCCGTTAATGGACATAGCGCATAAAGTGATTGTGCGTCCGAATGATATGGTAAATGTATTAGGCCAAGTGCTAAAAGCCATGTCTGGCTTACAGAGGTTATCGCTATGTTTGCCACCATCGCTCAATGAATTGTTAGAAGAAATCAAAGTACGTCCTAATACGCAAGCCATGGCTGAGAGTTTAGCTGGGCATGGTGCAGAGGTAGATTTGATTGCCCCTAAAGTCGGTATTTTCTTAGGCAATATGGCCTTGAGTGATCCGCGCTTTACTGAGATGTATAGTATGGCTGAGGCTATTGGCGGTATTTCTGGCGCTAAAGGTGGCATCTTACCTGCAGCGGCTAATAGCACTGGTATGCACTTTATCGGCGTGATGCCTAGCAGCACAGGTATGCATGCGCGTGCAATGCTAGAAGTACCACGTAAAGCTTATTTAATTGTCAACATAGAGCCTGAGTTAGATTGCCAACACGCTGCATTAGCTAAGGCAGCAATGCAGAAAGCTGAATGTGTCGTGGCGCTTACCGCTTATAAATCTGAGGCTCTTGAGCACGCGGATGTATTGTTACCCATTGCACCGTTTACTGAGACTTCAGGGACCTTTATGAGTATGGAGGGCAGGGTACAAAGCTTTACCGCTGCTGCTAAGCCATTAGGCGAGTGCCGTCCTGGTTGGAAAGTGCTAAGGGTGTTAGCCAACACGCTAGGTATCCCAGGCTTTGACTATGAAACTAGTGAGCAAGTAAAGACGGCCATCTTTGGCGGTGAAAAACCATCGTCTGTGGTTTGGCGTAGTCTTAATAATAACCTTAAACAGCTAGTAGAGATTCAGGTGAATATCAAGCATGATGGCTTGCAACGTATTGGTGAGGTGCCACAATATAATGCTGACCCATTAGTGCGTCGTTCACCCTCATTACAAAAAACAAAATACAACACTAAACCGCTAGCACGTATGTGTGCAAAACAAATGGATCAGTTATCCCTAGTAGAAGGTGAGCAAGTATTGGTTCGCCAAGATCAAGGTAGCGCGGTCTTATCGGTCAAACTTGATAACCATGTCGCCATGGGCTGTGTGCGCGTTGCAGCGGCACATGAAGCGAGTGTGGGTTTAGGGGATTTGATGGGAGATATCAGTATCGAGAAATTACCATCAACTAAAGGGGTCTCAGCGTAATGGAATGGTTAGCTGGCTTGTTTGGTATTTATTGGGCACCGGTTCAACTGACGGTGTGGACGCTACTAAAAATCGTTGCCATTGTATTGCCGTTGATGGGCGCTGTCGCTTATTTGACGTTAGCCGAACGTAAAGTGATTGGCTATATGCAAGTGCGTATCGGCCCTAATCGCGTCGGCTATTTCGGCTTGCTGCAACCAATTGCAGATGGCCTTAAGTTGCTATTTAAAGAAATTGTGGTGCCCACTGCCTCAAATAAGGCGTTGTTTTTGTTGGGTCCAGTATTGGTGATTGCACCTGCTTTTGCGGCTTGGGCAGTAGTGCCGTTTGATCTTGATATGGTCTTGGCGGATATTGATGCGGGTTTACTCTACATTTTAGCCATGACTTCAGTAGGTGTGTATGGCGTCATTATCGCCGGTTGGGCATCAAACTCTAAGTATGCGTTTTTAGGCGCTTTACGTTCGGCTGCGCAGATTGTATCTTACGAAATTGCAATGGGTTTTGCTTTAGTCGGCGTGCTTATGTGCGCCAATTCCCTTAATTTAGGCAAAATCGTATTGGGACAATCTGGTGGATTTTGGCATTGGTATTTCATTCCATTATTTCCATTATTTATCGTCTACTTTATTAGTGCGGTGGCTGAAACCAATCGCGCGCCGTTTGATGTGGCAGAAGGCGAGTCTGAAATTGTGGCTGGTTTTCACGTGGAATACTCAGGCATGTCATTTGCGGTATTCTTCTTAGCTGAATACGCCAACATGTGGTTAGTCGCTACCTTGGCCGCCTTGATGTTCTTGGGTGGCTGGTTATCACCAGTGCCGTTTATTCCAGATAGCTTCTTGTGGTTGTTAGCCAAAGTATGCTTTTTGCTCTTTATGTTTCTATGGTTTAGAGCAACTTTTCCACGCTATCGTTATGACCAAATCATGCGTCTAGGCTGGAAGGTATTTATACCCATTACCATCGTGTGGATCGTGTTTGTTGGTGCCATGATGCAAACGCCATGGGCTTATTTGTTCCATTAAACTTATTTACTGATTGCTAAAGACTCGTTCAATTTATGATTGCAAAAATTAAATCTACGCTAACTAGCTTAATGCTAATCGAGCTGCTAAAAGGCATGGCGCTTACTGGGCGTTACTTTTTTGCGCCTAAAATTACTATTCAGTACCCAGAAGAAAGCACTCCGCAATCGCCAAGATTTAGAGGTTTACATGCACTTCGCCGCTACCCTAATGGTGAGGAGCGTTGTATTGCTTGCAAGCTATGCGAAGCCGTATGTCCAGCGATGGCTATCACGATTGAGTCTGAGCAGCGTGAAGACAATACACGTCGGACTACTCGCTATGATATTGATCTGACTAAATGCATCTTCTGCGGTATGTGCGAAGAGTCTTGCCCAGTTGATTCTATTGTTGAAACCAGAATTTTTGATTATCACGGCGAGCAGCGTGGCGATTTACTCTATACCAAAGACATGTTGCTGGCGGTAGGTGATAAACATGAAAAACAAATTGCAGCGGATCGCGCAATTGATAAAGCATTTAGATAGGCGCACACATCCATGACATATTTTGGCTTACATTTTTTAGATTTAGTTTTTTACGGATTAGCAGCCGTTTTGCTGTTTGCCGCCTTACGCGTAATTACCGCTCGCAATCCAGTGCATGCGGCGCTTAATTTAGTGTTGGCGTTCTTTACTGCCGCTGGTATTTGGTTGCTTTTAGAAGCCGAATTCTTAGCAATAGCCCTCGTGTTAGTGTATGTAGGCGCGGTGATGGTGCTGTTCTTATTTGTCGTCATGATGCTTGATATCAACCTAGATAAGCTACGAGAGGGTTTTTGGAATGCACTGCCGATTGCTTTGCCGGTCGGTGGGTTGATGGCATTAGAGATGGTTATGATCTTAGGTGTGCGTAATTTCGGCGTGGATAAGGTACAGGCTCCAGCAGCGCATCTGGCTAATTACAGCAATACAGAAGAATTAGGACGTGTGCTATATAGCGATTACTTATTACCATTTGAATTGGCTTCAGTCGTACTTTTGGTCGCTATCGTGGCGGCGATTGCACTAACACTGCGTGATCGTAAAGAAAGCAAATCAATGGATCCCGCTAAACAAGTGTTGGTAAAGAAGCAGGATCGTCTACGCATCATTAAAATGGATGCTGTGGTGGAGTTGCCCGAGCCAACTACCACTTCGAAGGAGACTAAATAATGGTCGGACTTTCGCACTATCTTATTCTTGGTGCACTACTATTTGCTATCAGCGTTGTTGGTATCTTCTTAAATCGTAAAAATGTGATTATTTTATTGATGGCGATTGAGTTGATGTTGTTAGCGGTGAATCTTAATTTCATTGCTTTTTCACATTACTTAAATGATATTGCTGGCCAAGTTTTTGTATTTTTTATTCTCACCGTAGCGGCTGCTGAAGCGGCTATTGGTTTGGCGATTTTAGTGGTGTTATTTAGAAACTTACACACCATTAATGTTGATGATTTAGATAGTTTAAAAGGGTAAGCCAAGAATGAGCATGCAACAGATTTATTTGGCAATACCAATACTGCCCTTAGCTGCCGCCGTTGTAGTCGGTCTATTTTCTAAGTATTTGCCACGCGCTAGTGCGCATGTGTTGACGATACTCGGCGTTGCTGCATCATTCATTTTATCGCTCTATGTGCTTAATGATACGATTTCTGGTCATGTGTTTAATGACAGCATTTATACCTGGCTAAAGTCAGGCAATATTACGTTAGAGATTGGTTTCTTAATTGACAATCTCAGCGCTATGATGATGGTAGTCGTCACGTTCGTATCGCTGATGGTGCATATCTACACCATAGGTTATATGGAAGAAGACCAAGGCTATACCCGCTTCTTTAGCTATATCTCATTATTTACCTTTGCTATGTTGATGTTGGTGATGAGTAATAACTTTATGCAGTTGTTCTTTGGTTGGGAAGCGGTGGGTTTAGTTTCTTACCTGCTGATTGGTTTCTGGTATACAAGGCCGACTGCGGTGTATGCCAATCTAAAAGCCTTTCTTGTGAATCGCGTTGGCGACTTCGGCTTCTTGCTAGGCATAGGCTTGGTGTTATTTCATTTTGGCAGCTTAGATTACGCCGCTGTTTTTTCAGTAGCGCCGCAAATGGCAGACGTGCAAATCAGCTTAATTGGTAATTTGCAGTGGTCTCTCATGACGGTGACCTGTATTTTATTGTTTATCGGTGCGATGGGTAAATCAGCACAAGTGCCGTTGCATGTGTGGTTGCCAGACTCTATGGAAGGCCCAACCCCAATTTCAGCCTTGATTCATGCTGCAACCATGGTGACTGCGGGTATCTTTATGGTGGCGCGTATGTCGCCGATGTTTGAGTTGTCATCTACTGCGTTGTCATTTGTGATGATCATCGGCAGTATTACCGCCTTATTTATGGGCTTTCTTGGCGTCATTCAAAACGACATTAAACGCATCGTTGCTTATTCAACCTTATCGCAACTGGGCTATATGACGGTTGCCTTGGGTGCCTCAGCTTATTCAGTCGCTATTTTCCATCTGATGACTCACGCGTTCTTTAAGGCCTTGTTATTCTTGGGTGCGGGTTCAGTGATTATGGGTATGCATCACGATCAAGATATCCGCAATATGGGTAATCTTAAAAAGTATATGCCAGTGACATGGATCACCTCATTGGTAGGTTCATTAGCACTTATTGGTACACCATTCTTTGCCGGATTTTATTCTAAAGACAGCATTATTGAAGCGGCTAAGGCATCGACGATCACGGGTAGCGGCTTTGCTTATTTCGCGGTATTGGCCAGTGTGTTTGTCACAGCTTTTTATAGCTTCCGACTTTACTTCCTAGTATTTCATGGTGCTGAAAAATGGCGTACGCCTAAGCATGATCATGGTCACGACGATCATGATGCACACCATCATGGCTTAAGTGCGACAGATGATCCGCATGAGCCGGGTTGGGTAATTAAGTTACCTTTAATTCTATTAGCCATTCCTTCATTGGCTATTGGTTATGTTGCCGTGGAGCCAATGCTCTATGGTGAATTCTTTAAAGGTGTGATCTTTATAGACTCAGCCGCACATCCTGCGATGCATGAGCTCACACACGAGTGGCATACGGTATTGCATACTGCTTGCGGTATGGCTTTACATGGCTTTAGTTCTCTACCCTTTATGCTGGCAGCTTCTGGTGTTGCTTTGGCTTGGTTCTTTTATACGCAGCGCCCAGATATTCCTGCCAAAATTCAAACTAAGTTCGCGTTGATTAATCGCGTGCTAGAAAACAAATATGGGTTTGACAGTTTTAATGATCGTGTATTTGCGGCAGGTTCACGCTTTATCGGCAACCAACTATGGCAAATTGGCGATATAAAAATCATCGATGGCGGCATGGTAAATGGTACGGCACGTATAATTGTCTGGCTGTCTAGCATTGTGCGTAAATTACAGACAGGTTTGATCTATCACTACGCATTTGCCATGATTATTGGCGCTTTCCTTATGCTCACATTCTTCACTAAAGTTTAAAAAACATGCTGTCTTACTTTACTCAACATCTCTTAAGTTTTAGCATCTGGACACCAATACTGTCTGGCATAGCCGTGCTATTTACTGCCAATGACCACAAACCGAACGTCACACGTTGGTTAGCGTTATCTGGTGGCATCCTGGCATTTTTGGTCGCAATCCCACTCTATACCCAGTTTAATTTCGCTGATGGTGGCTTTCAGTTTCAGGAAGGCTTTAGCTGGATTCCAGCTTTTAATATTAACTATCACCTTGGCGTAGATGGCATAGCTATCCCACTAATTTTGCTCACTAGTTTTACCACTGTGATCGTGATTATTTCTGCATGGGAAGTGATTGAAAAGCGTGTAGCGCAATATATGGCTTGCTTCTTGATTATGAGTGGCTTAATGGTAGGGGTGTTCTGTGCCTTAGATGCAATTTTGTATTATGTGTTTTGGGAGGCGATGCTGATTCCGTTGTTCTTAGCCATCGGTATATGGGGTGGTCCTAACCGTGTTTACGCGACAATCAAGTTCTTCCTCTATACCTTGCTTGGTTCACTATTGATGCTAGTGGCCTTTATCTACCTATATTTAAAAACAGGTAGTTTTGAGCTAATGGATTATTACCGCTTGCCTTTGCCACTGACTGCACAAGTGCTAATCTTTTTAGCTTTCTTTGTAGCCTTCGCTGTAAAAGTACCAATGTGGCCAGTACATACCTGGCTACCAGATGCTCACGTTGAAGCCCCTACCGGAGGGTCAGTGGTGCTAGCAGCCATTGCATTAAAGCTTGGTGGATATAGCTTTCTGCGCTTTGCAATGCCTATTGCGCCGGATGCAGCGCATTATTTATCTGGTTTTATGATTACGTTGTCGCTGATTGCGATTGTCTATATTGCGCTAGTAGCATTGGCGCAAAAAGATATGAAAAAACTGATTGCTTATTCTTCAATTTCACATATGGGTTTTGTGACGTTAGGCTTTTTTATCTTTAATAATTTAGGCTTAGAAGGCGCAGTGGTGCAAATGGTATCGCACGGCTTTATTTCGGCCGCCATGTTCCTGTGTGTGGGTGTGCTTTATGACCGTGTTCATAGTCGTCAAATAGAAGCCTACGGCGGTGTTGCCAATACTATGCCGGTATTTGCTGCCTTTGCTGTGTTCTTTGCGATGGCTAACAGTGGTTTGCCGGCAACCTCTGGTTTCGTCGGTGAATTTATGGTGATATTGGGGGCGATTCAAGCCAACTTCTGGTATGCGTTTTTAGCTTCAACCACACTCATTTTTGGCGCAGCTTACACGCTATGGATGATTAAGCGTGTGTTTTATGGTGAGATTGCCAATGCCAATGTGGCCGCACTGAAAGACCTCAATAAACGCGAATTCTTGATTCTAGCCACGTTGGCGTTGTTGGTGTTAGCTTTGGGTATATATCCACAACCACTGACTGATATGACCAATGCCAGCGTGACGCAACTTCTTTCACTCCTTGCGCAAAGCAAACTGCCTGTAGGTCTATAAGCTATGGAAAATATTCGTTACGACCTGATTACCGCTTTGCCAGAGTTATTCATCGTTTGTATGGCGATGTTTATCTTGCTAGCAGATTTATTTCTGAAAGTCTCTAATCGTATTTATATCTATGGCTTATCCCAAGCTACGTTACTGGCTGCAGCCTATTTAACTTTTAGTAATCATGCTCCAAGTGTGAGCTATGCCTTTACCGACGCCTTTGTTGATGACGCAATGTCTGATGTGCTGAAGTTAATGATCTATCTTGGCACCTCCTTGATTTTTGTCTATAGCCGTCAATATTTACAGCTACGCAACATGTTTCGGGGCGAGTTTTATGCCTTAGTGCTATTTTCTGTAGTCGGCATGATGATTATGGTTTCTGGCCAGAATATGCTGACGCTGTATATGGGATTAGAGTTATTGTCTTTAAGTTTATATGCCCTTGTCGCTTTAGATCGCGACAACACACGCGCGACAGAAGCAGCAATGAAGTACTTTGTGTTGGGTGCTTTAGCTTCTGGTATGTTGCTATACGGCATGAGTATGATTTATGGTATGACAGGCAGTTTGAATATTGCCGACATCAACCATGCCTTGATGGGTGAAACGAAAAATCATGCAGTATTGATTTTGGGTTTAGTATTTATCGTATCTGGTTTAGCGTTTAAGCTTGGCGCAGTGCCATTCCAAATGTGGGTGCCGGATGTATATGAAGGTTCACCGACTGCGGTGACGTTGCTCATTAGCTCCGTGCCAAAATTGGCTGCTTTTGCTTTTGTGATACGCTTGTTAGTCCAGGCATTACCTACCTTAGCAGTCGATTGGCAGCAGATGCTGATGATTATGGCCGTGCTGTCAATTGTTGTGGGTAACATTACCGCAATCGCGCAAACCAATTTAAAGCGTATGTTGGCTTACTCTACGATTTCACATATCGGTTTTATCTTGTATGGCTTAATGAGCGCGAGCATAAACGGCTTTGTTTATGCCATGTTCTACGTGGTGAGTTATGTCCTAATGACCTTAGCTGGCTTTGGCATTATTTTATTACTATCTCGCAAAGGCTTTGAAGCCGAAAACTTAGAGGATTTAAAAGGCCTAAACCAGCGTAGTCCATGGGTGGCTTTTTTAATGATGATTGTGATGTTTAGCATGGCTGGTGTGCCACCAACTTTGGGTTTCTATGCCAAGTTTAGCGTATTGCAAGCAGCGCTGCAGGCGGGTTACTTATGGCTGGTCGTGTTCGCTGTGTTGATGGCAGTGGTTGGTGCTTTCTACTACCTACGTGTCATCAAACTAATGTATTTTGATGAGCCTGCCGATTTAAAACCCATTGATGCGCCCCTTGATATGCGCATTATATTAAGTGTCAATGCCTTGGCGTTATTAGTTATTGGATTGATGCCGCAGTCATTGATGGAGCTCTGTATTTACGCGGTGACCAGAAGCTTAAGTTAATGCGCTATGGGCCCGGCACTTCATTGTTAGCAATTACTGCACGATGATAAAGCCTGATCTCACAGAACACTTCGTAAGCTCTGAAATCTTAGCTCAAGGCAAGCTACTGACAGTCCACTGTGATCAAGTGCGCTTGGCAAATGGCCATCTCACTCAGCGTGAATACGTCAAGCATCCTGGCGCAGTTCTCATCGTGCCCATACTCGCTAACGGTCATGTAATTCTAGAACGACAATTTCGTTATCCGCTACGCCAAGTCTTTATTGAGCTGCCAGCGGGTAAGATCGACGCCAATGAAGATGTATTGCATACCGGTCAGCGCGAACTACTAGAAGAAACGGGTTATAGCGCTAACGAGTGGGTGAGGCTAGGGCAAATACATCCGTGTATTGGCTATTCCAATGAAGTCATCCATATCTATCTAGCGCGCAACTTAATGGCAGGCAAACATCAGCGTGATGAAGATGAGAGTCTTGAAGTGTTTACTTTACCATTTGTGGAATGTTTAAATATGATTGTGCAAGGTGAAATTACGGATGGAAAAACTATCGCCGCACTGTTTTTAGCGGACCAGTTTTTGAAAGCGGAATCCGCGCATGGCTAAAATTTTAATTGTGGGTTGCGGTGACTTAGGCACTGCTATTGCCAATCGTTTGGTAGACGAGAAGTATGAGGTCATAGGCTTACGTAGAAGCCTGCAGACCTTACCGCAAATGCAAATGCTACAAGGTGATGTTACTGACGCAAGCTCGCTTCAAGCGCTAGTCGCACTGATGCCTGAGATTGTGATTTACTGTGTGGCGGCCAACGGTCAGAACGATGCAGCCTATCAAGCGCAGTATGTGACTGGGCTAAAAAATATACTGGCTAGCCAAAGCCGCAATCAACAATTACAGCATGTATTTTTTGTGTCTAGCACCCGTGTATATGGACAAGAAGCTACAGCAATATTGGATGAAAATATAACGGCATTACCAGCAGATTTTGGTGGTGAGCGGTTGTTGGAAGCTGAATATCTACTCAAAACCTTGCCTTGTAGCGCTACTGCCTTAAGGCTATCTGGTATTTATGGCCCGGGTCGGTTGCGCATGATTAATTTGGCAAAGTCACCACAACAGTGGCCATTACAAAATAGTTGGAGTAATCGCATACATCGTGACGATGCTGCGAATTTTGTTGTTTTCTTAGTTCAGAGGATATTGACTGAGCAGACTATCGCCCCTTGTTATATTGTGACTGACTCTAAGCCGGTGAGTCAGTACGAAGTGCTGACTTGGCTTGCCAAGAAAATGCAGTTAGCCTTACCAGCCAATAGCTCAGCAGAAGCGCAAGGGGGGAAACGCTTAAGTAATCAGTTAATGTTGTCTAGTGGTTTTCAGTTGAAATACCCAGACTTTAGCGTTGGTTACCAAGCTTTACTAGACGAAATAGCTACGGCTTAACATTTACAATGTTAGCGGTTTAAGAACCAGCCGGTCAGGCTCATCCTGGCACGGTTGGCGGGCATTACCTCATGGTAAAAAGTGTCTGATAAAAACATCACCAATCTACCGGCTATAGGGGCAATATCAAGTGATGATGCAGTGGCCACTATACCATCTGTGGCATCGTCTGCATTTAGATACAAACGCAAGTAACCACCATCTTCTTCCAGCCAATCTTTATTTAAATATAATATGCAACTGATTTGACGTTGAGGTAGTTGCGAATTGTCATTAGCCTTAAAGCGATCTAGATGCTTTTGGTAGCCGGCGCCAATTGGGTATAACGCCAAATGGCTTTCTAATAAATCTAAACCCAAATAAAGGTGACGATTAAGTCCGTAGCGCAGGCGCTCCATTTCATCAAAGTATGTTTGTTGTGCAGGGCTAGCTTCGGCTTCATTTAGCCAATAAATCGAGTCGCCACGGAACTTGGTATTCACGGTGGTTTGCGCTCGCCCAGTATTGGCGGCATGTAATAGAGCGCCATTCTCTAGCACTAAAATTTCGCTAGCTAATGTGTCAATGACGCTGGGGCTGAGGAAGTTATCCATCACGCAGTAGCCACGATCGGTGATCTGGTCTAATTGCTGTTGGAGATTATGTGCAAAATAATGGGGGTGCATACTACCATTATAACGTTTGACGTTTGCGCCCACGGCCACAATCAGCTAAAATCCTGCCTCTATTTGAAATTAAGCACAGCTATATAGCAACAGTGATTAAAATCAGTATAGGCGGTTAGCTCAGTTGGTTAGAGCGCTTGGTCGACATCCAAGAGGTCAGCAGTTCGAGTCTGCTACTGCCTACCATTTGAAAAAGTGGCTACACATGATAGTAATCGCCTTACCGAACATTAAAGCCAAAGCCGTTAAAGTTAACGGCTTTTATTATTTAAGATGGAAACTATATGCCAGTAATTCGCTTACCTGATGGCTCTGAACGAAGCTTTGACGCTCCTGTAACGGTTGCAGAAGTGGCGATGAATATTGGTGCTGGCTTGGCTAAGGCTGCGCTAGCGGGCAAAGTCAATGGCAATCTAGTTGATACCTCTTATTTGATCCGTGAAGATGCAGAACTTGCGATTATTACGGATAAAAATCCTGAAGGCCTAGATGTTATACGCCATTCAGCTGCACATTTGCTCGCGTACGCAGTTAAAGAACTTTTCCCTGATGCGCAAGTGACCATTGGTCCTGTGATTGAAAATGGTTTCTTTTACGACTTTTCTTATAAGCGTGCGTTTACCCCTGAAGATCTAATTGCAATTGAAAAGAAAATGTCTGAGCTGGCAAAGAGGGATGAGCTAGTAACGCGTAAGGTATTGCCACGAGATGAAGCTGTGGCTTACTTTAATTCTATCGGCGAGTTATATAAAGCTGAAATCATTGGTAGCATTCCTGCGGGTGAAGATGTTTCGCTATATACCGAAGGTAGCTTTACCGACTTATGTCGTGGTCCGCATGTGCCTAACACGGGCAAATTAAAAGCTTTTAAATTAATGAAGTTGGCTGGTGCGTACTGGCGTGGTGACAGCAATAACGAAATGCTACAGCGCGTGTACGGCACTGCTTGGCGCAATAAAGAAGAGTTAGAAGCCTATCTATTCCAGTTGGAAGAAGCTGAAAAACGTGATCATCGTAAATTAGGCAAGCAACTAGACTACTTCCATATGCAAGACGATGCGCCAGGGATGGTATTTTGGCATCCTCGTGGTTGGAGCATTTGGCAAGAGGTTGAGCAGTACATGCGTCAAATGTTTCGTGACTACGATTATCAAGAAGTGCGCACGCCTACCGTCATGGATAAGACGCTGTGGGAAAAGTCAGGTCACTGGCAAAATTACCGCGACAATATGTTTGTTACTGCTTCAGAAAGTCGTGATTATGCAGTGAAGCCGATGAACTGCCCAGGCCATGTACAAATCTTTAATAGTGGTTTGCATAGTTACCGCGATTTGCCATTGCGTTTGGCGGAGTTTGGATCATGCCATCGTAATGAACCGTCAGGTTCTTTGCATGGATTGATGCGTGTACGTGGGTTTACCCAAGATGATGCGCATATTTTTTGTACTGAAGCACAGATTGAGTCTGAAGTAGCTGACTTTATTAAGATGTTATATAAAGCTTACGGTGACTTTGGATTTACAGAAGTATTGGTTAAGCTTTCAACGCGCCCTGAAAAGCGTGTAGGCGCGGATGAAACCTGGGATAAAGCCGAAGCTTCATTAGCTAATGCGCTGAATCAAAATAATCTAGCATTTGATTTGCAGCCTGGAGAGGGTGCTTTTTACGGCCCAAAAATTGAATTTACACTAAAAGACAGCTTAGGTCGTCTATGGCAGTGTGGCACGATCCAATTAGACTTTAACCTGCCTGAGCGTTTGGATGCTGAGTATGTTGCTGAAGATAATACACGTCAGCGCCCAGTGATGTTGCATCGCGCCATTGTGGGTTCTATGGAACGGTTTATCGGCATTTTGATTGAGAACTATGCCGGTGCTATGCCGTTATGGTTAGCGCCAGTGCAAGTGATGGTGCTCAATATTTCAGAAAGTCAGTCAGACTATGTGCGGCAAGTAGTTGAAATGCTGAAGAAATCTGGCATTAGATGTGAATTTGACTTGAGAAATGAGAAGATTACCTATAAAATACGCGAACATAGCATGCAGAAGTTACCTTACTTGCTGGTTGCAGGTGAGCGTGAAATGCTGGCAGGACATGTAGCCGTGCGTACCCGAACAGGTGAAGACCTAGGCTCTATGCCGATAAGCGACTTAATTGATCGCTTAAAAGCAGAAGTTGAAGCGAAAGCTTAAGCTTAATTAGAGGCTCAAAATTTCAGGTGCACGGCTTAACTATTTGGAGAATTTGATATAGCACAAGACAAAGAAACGCGAATTAACGGTGACATTACTGGTACCGAAGTTCGTTTGGTGGGTGTAGAGGGTGAACCGTTAGGGATTATGTCGCTAACGGAGGCATTTGCAAAAGCAGAAGAAGCAGACACTGATTTAGTGGAAATTGCGCCTAACGCTGTACCGCCAGTTTGTAGGCTATTGGATTACGGCAAGTTTAAATATGCCGAAAGCAAAAAACAGCACGAAGTTAAGCTGAAGCAAAAGCAAGTTGTGGTTAAAGAGATTAAGTTTCGCCCAGGTACAGATGACGGCGATTACGCAATTAAAGTGCGTAACATTATTCGATTTATTCAAGACGGCGATAAAGCTAAGATTACTTTACGTTTTAGAGGTCGCGAGATTACTCACCAAGAATTTGGTTTGGCTTTATTAAGACGTGTTGAAGCAGATTTAAAAGAATACGCAGTCGTTGAGCAGTTTCCGAAAATGGAAGGCCGCCAAATGGTAATGGTGCTTGGACCACCTAAAAAGAATTAAGTAGCTGTAATCAGTTGCCAAATGAAGTAGTCAGTGTAATAGCAAGGTAGTGGTAGTGAAATTCCGAGTGATACGGCTTAACGGCATGCCTAAGCACTCATAACTAAGTTCAAGGAGAACAAAATGCCAAAAATGAAAACCAAGAGTGGTGCTAAAAAGCGCTTCAAGTTCTTGGGTAATGGTAAAGTGAAACGTACGCATTCACATTTACGCCATATCCTCACTAAAAAGACCACCAAGCAAAAGCGTAAATTACGCGGCACAGCGATCATCTCACCAACTGATGTCAAGCGCGTTCGCGCTATGATGCCAACACGATAAGGAGACCGATATGCCTAGAGTAAAACGTGGTGTCATTGCTCGCGCTAGACACAAAAAAGTATTAAAAGCCGCTAAGGGTTACCGCGGTCGTCGTAAAAACGTTTATCGTGTTGCTAAGCAAGCGGTAATGAAGGCTGGTCAATACGCTTACCGTGATCGCCGTCAAAAGAAACGTCAATTCCGTACATTATGGATTGCACGTATCAATGCGGGCGCTCGTGAGTGTGGTTTGACTTATAGCCGCTTCATGCATGGCTTGAAAAAAGCAGCGATTGAAGTTGATCGTAAAGTATTAGCTGACTTAGCGGTATTTGATAAAGTAGCATTTGCACAATTTGTTGAAATGTCAAAAACAGCTTTAGCCGCTTAATTGCTTGAAAAATAAAAAAAGAGGCTTCGGCCTCTTTTTTTTATAGTAAAATCAATACATTATAAAATTTAACGCATTCAAATTGGTGCTGTAAATAAAATCAAAATAGATTAAAGACGATCAATCACATGTTAGACTTAACGCACTTAATACCAGCTGCTATAGAAGATTTTGCTAATAGCGCAACGATGAACGATTTGGAAGTGGCCAAAGCCAAGTATTTAGGAAAAACTGGCGCGCTGACTGATGCGTTAAAGGGCTTGGGCAAGCTTAGTAACGAAGATCGTCCAGCTGCAGGTGCTGCCATTAATGTGGTAAAACAAGCCATAGAAGGTGCCTTAACAGAGCGTCGTGAGGCGTTGTTAAATGCCGAGCAAGCCAAGCAATTAGCACAGGAGTCTATCGACGTCACTTTGCCAGCGCGCGCACAATCTCTAGGTGGTTTGCATCCGGTCACACTCACCTTACAACGCATAGAGCAGTTATTTCATTCCATCGGATTTGAAGTAGCGACTGGACCAGAAATCGAAACGGATTTCTATAACTTTACTGCGTTAAATATTCCTGAAGATCATCCTGCGCGTGCCATGCATGACACTTTCTACATAGATGAAGCCAATGTGCTACGCACCCACACTTCACCAGTGCAAGTGCGCTACATGGAAAATGCACTGAAGAATAATAAAACACCACCACTTAAAATCATTGCGCCGGGCCGTGTTTACCGCGTGGATTCTGATGCCACCCATTCCCCAATGTTTCATCAGGTGGAAGGTTTGTGGGTAGATGAAGATATTAGCTTTGCCAACCTAAAAGGCGTGGTGCAAGACTTCTTGCAAAAATTCTTTGAGCGAGATGACTTGATTGTGCGTTTCCGCCCTTCATTTTTCCCATTTACTGAACCTTCAGCTGAGATGGATATGAGCTGGAATGGTGGCTGGTTAGAGATTGGTGGTTGCGGTATGGTGCATCCAGAAGTATTTAAACACGTGAATGTTGATCATGAAAAGTACCGTGGTTTTGCATTTGGCTTAGGCGTAGAGCGCCTGACGATGTTGCGCTATGGCGTCAATGATTTACGCCATTTCTTCAATAATGATTTACGTTTTTTGAGCCAGTTTAGATAGTTCTCACACACAATATTGCCATAAAATTAAATTAATCTAAGGTCATCCCCGCATTATGCAGTTTTCAGAAAATTGGTTACGTAGCTTAGTAAACACTGACTTAGATAGTCAGGCTTTAAATCATGCCTTGACCATGGCTGGTCTTGAGGTAGAGGAAATGCAGCCGGTAGCTGCTGCCTTTACTAAAGTGGTTGTCGGTAAAATACTGACTGCCAGTAAACATCCGGATGCGGATCGCCTACAAATTTGTACCGTAGATGTAGGTAATATTGTGAATGGTGTATCTGTGCCCTTGCAAATCGTTTGTGGTGCCCCGAATGCACGTCCAGGTTTGTTAGCGCCATGCGCAATGGTGGGTGCAGAACTTCCAGGTTTCTCTATTAAAGAAGCCAAAGTGCGTGGTGTTGAGTCTTTTGGCATGATGTGCTCATCCAAGGAACTAGGCCTAAGTGCTGAAGCTACTGGGTTGTTGGAATTAGACGCTAATGCTGTGGTTGGACAAGATATCCGTCAGCATTTAGATTTAGATGATCATCTATTTACGTTAAAACTAACCCCTAATCGTAGTGATTGCTTAAGTATTACAGGTATTGCGCGTGATGTTGCCGCCATTACTGGCGCAACTACGCATTTTGATGCGATTGAGATGGTTGATGCTGAAACTCAGGACGCAATGACGGTTGTTGTAGGTCAGACAACAGCATGTCCGCGCTATTGTGGACGCTTGGTGACAGGTATTAATGCCAAAGTAGTGACCCCTGAATGGATGGTTAAACGCCTAGAGCGTAGCGGCACACGTAGCATCAGTGCAGTGGTGGATATTACCAATTACGTACTATTGCAATTAGGCCAACCGATGCATGCATTTGATGCAACTAAATTAAGTGGCGATATTGAAATACGTTTTGCCAATGCCAATGAAAGTTTACTGTTACTCAATGATCAGGAGTTAGCACTTAAGGTCGATGACTTAGTGATTGCAGACGCGCAGGGTGCGCTAGCGCTAGCGGGGATTATGGGTGGTAAAGCCAGTGCGGTCAGCGATGAAACTTCGCAAGTATTTTTAGAAAGTGCATTTTTCCCTCCATCGGTTATAGCGGGTAAAGCGCGCAGAATAGGGCTAAGCACAGACTCCTCTTATCGTTTTGAGCGCGGTGTTGATTTTGGTAATACGCGCAACGCGCTTGAGTATGCGACCACCCTCATTAAACAAATTTGTGGTGGCCAAGCTGGCCCCGTGATGGAAGTGATCTCTACACTACCCCTACGTACGCCAGTAAAATTAAGGTTATCGCGCTTAGTGTCTGTGCTCGGCATTCCTTTAATGCAAACTGATGTGGCAAAAATTTTAACGCAACTCGATTTTGCTTACACACTGTCAGATGATGTGTTTACCGTATCGCCACCAAGCTACCGCTTTGATATTAGTATTGAAGAAGACCTAATCGAAGAAGTAGCACGTTTACATGGCTATGACCATATCCCAGCCATTCCACCTGTTGCATGTTTGGATATGTTGCCAGCACCAGAAACACGCGTACATCTAAATAAGCTGAGTGACTCTTTAGTGGCTACGGGCTATCAAGAGGTTGTGAATTACAGTTTTGTTGATGAAAGTTGGGAGCGTGATTTATTGGGTAATGCCAATCCCATTAAACTTAAAAACCCTATTGCTAGCAACTTAAGCGTAATGCGCACAAGTTTATGGGGTGGATTGTTGGATACTTTAACTTACAACCTGAATCGCAAGCAAGACCGCGCCTTTTTGTTTGAAGTAGGCGCTGTTTATCAAAAGATAGACGCTGCCTATGCTGAAGAGACGCGCATTTCTGGTCTAGCTTACGGCAGTACTATGCCAGAGCAATGGGGTGTAACCAGTGCTGATATAGATTTCTTTGAAGTGAAAGCGCATGTAGAAGCATTACTGGGTGCAGGTTCAGAAGTTTCCTATGAAAAGGCCGAACACACAACCTTGCATCCAGGCCAATCAGCCCGTATTTTACTTAATGGAAAAGCCATCGGTTGGTTAGGTAAGTTGCATCCAAAGTGGCAGCAACATTACAGCTTAAGTAAGAGCACTTTCCTATTTGAGTTAAGCACAGAAGCTATATTGGCTCGAAAGTTGCCAGCTTATCAAGAAGTATCTAAATTGTTACCGGTGCGTCGAGATTTAGCGGTAGTATTAGATGAAAATATTGCAGTTGATGCGGTACTATGCACGATTAAATCAGCCAATATTCCGCTTATTACTGAGGTTGCCTTATTCGATTTGTATCAAGGTCCAGGTGTCCCTGAAAACAAAAAAAGCCTTGCATTATCAGTACTTATGCACGATACTCAAAAATCTTTGACAGATAGCGACAGTGACGCAGCTATCTCAAACCTACTACAATTAATGCAAAATAAATTCGGTGCAACACTTCGAAACTAAGCATTAAACGATAGGGTGAGTTTTTCCGAATTTACGTCAATTACGTTGATTAAAACAAGCTTTGCTCTTATAAAAAGCTATTAAAAGATACAAATGGATTGGGAGTTTTAAATGACTTTAACAAAAGCTGAATTAGCGGACTTACTCTATGAGCAAGTTGGATTAAATAAACGCGAAGCTAAAGATATGGTGGAATCGTTTTTTGAAGAGGTACGTATTGCATTAGAAGCAGGGGATAGTGTCAAGTTATCAGGCTTTGGCAATTTTGAGCTACGTAAAAAATCAGAGCGTCCAGGTCGCAATCCTAAAACTGGTGAAGAAATACCAATTTCAGCGCGCAGAGTAGTCACCTTTCACGCAAGTCAAAAGCTGAAAAGCAAAGTGGAAGCTAATTACCTTAGTTAGAATCAGTTCTCAAATTTAGTTTATCGCGGTATTAGTGTGAAGGTGCAGTATGAGTGAGCCAATTACCAAGGTGCAATTACCACCTATTCCAGCAAAGCGCTACTTTACCATTGGTGAAGTGAGCGAACTTTGCGGTGTAAAGCCACATGTGCTTCGTTACTGGGAGCAAGAATTCACACAACTAAAACCAGTTAAACGCCGTGGTAATCGTCGCTATTATCAGCATCATGAAGTTTTATTAATACGCCGTATTCGTGAGTTGCTTTATGAGGAAGGTTTCACCATTAGTGGTGCGCGCAACCGTTTAGATATTCCTGCATCAAAAGCCGATGTTCAACAGCAGCTATCTCTAGATACCCCATCAGTAATGAGCGATGGCCAACCCAAAATAATTGCTAGCGCTAATCATCAGTTTGACTTTTCTGTCGCCAAGGCTGAGCTTAGAGAAATCCTTAAACTATTGCGTCCAGCTTTATCTGTTTCTTAAAACTCCACATTGATATATATTTAAGCCGGTTTTTTATAGCGCTATCTGTTTAAGCTATAATACATGCGCTGTTGTAAGTGTGGCAGCGGTTCGGGGCATAGCGCAGCCTGGTAGCGTACTAGTCTGGGGGACTAGGGGTCGCAAGTTCGAATCTTGCTGTCCCGACCAATAAAATCAATGAGTTATATTCGGAAATCCCCAGCCGAATAATCATCTGTACAATTTCTGTAGCAAGCCCTGCATTACTCTCAAGGCTGGTCGTAACCAATTCTAATACTGTTGAGCATATTAGATGAACAACCTGAAGAGTCTTAGAATGCCACGTATTAATATACGTATGAAAATGCCAATGTAATTAATTTACATTGCGTTACAAAAAATAGCAGGAATTGAAAAATTGATGATACAAATATATTTTAAAGTGTAATCACTGCACTTGTTTTGACCCCTCTTTTCAAGTGCTGAGCTACATGGGTTCTCCACCCCATGTAGCTTTTTTTACGTCACACATACTTCTGAATCAGCTTATTTAAAATATTGATCAACTTATAATCCTCTGATTTAGGTATCATGTTGCTACAGTATGTGGATGCTTCTAGCGTCGCAGATTTTGATGAATAAATTAATAGCTTGATATAAATGTATTTAGGTATATAGTTAATTATTATCAATTTGAATATTAAGTTATCCATGAGAACTTCAAGCATTGTTTCTTTAAAAGAAATCCCATTATCGGAAATGGATTCGGCAACATTAGTTAGCAACTACGGTACCAAATTAACCTTATTGACTAAGAAGCAGCGGGTCATATTTGATTTATTGAGTAACGGGATGATGGTCAAGGATATAGCCAAACATCTTCAGCTTGCTGAAATTACAGTCAAGGTAGTCAAAGCAAGGGTAATGGTTATATTGGGTGTCAAAAACTTACAAGAAATGGCGGTAATTAGTAAATGTACCTCATGTACTTACCTCAAAAAAAATCTCTAGCAATCAGGTTATACAGGACCTTTATATACTCTTGGCAGTTCTATATTAATCCTAAGTGACATAAAGAACATCTGCCTTTGTCTGGTCTTGTTTTAGTACCTGCGATACCTATTTCGTTATTTTTGAGAAGCCCCATAAAAGAAAAACTATAAATATAACCAGCCCAACAACCGTATAAATTCCTTGCCATCCAAGAAAATACATATACTCTCCAATTTCATTATGGGTTTAAGAATACAAATAACAATTCTATTCTCACGCTTTTAATAATTTTTTGAATTGATTCAAATCAAAATAATTCTGATAAATTATCATTTGTAGGCCATTTCTCTATAATGTATTTAAACCATTAAAGTTAATCAGGTTATCCACGCGCGCAGCGTGGTAAAAGTTTCAAATCATTTTTAAGACGCATCCCGGTTTAAAGTATTTGATTCCTTAATTCAATGGCTTTTAAGACGTTACAAGTCTTCTGGTTAACCGATGCGGCAACCTAATTTGTGCTTAGCTCTGTTATGCTATGCACTCAAACTTAAATCAAATATTTTAAAGAAAAGAGTAGCGCTTGTATAAACACCCACTTCTAGATCGCGACAAAATTTCACCGAAAGGGGCACTGGAGGTTTTGATTGAAGGCAATGGTCGATTTACCAAAAACCTATCTCTTCATAGAGATTTACTCAGTATTGTTAATATTACTAAAGATAAGCAACATCCGTTTGCAGCAATCTTAGGTTGCAGTGATTCGCGTACCGCCTCTGAAATTATATTTGATCAGGGTCTAGGTGATATTTTTAGTGTGCGCTTAGCAGGTAATATAGCCTCACCTTTTGCTATCGGGAGCTTGGAGTTTTCTTGTAAATATCTAGGTAGTAAGTTAATTGTGGTTCTCGGCCATAGTGGCTGTGGAGCAGTAATGGCGGCTTGTGATCATTACACTGGCGGGCACATAGGCGACATATTAAAGCATATAGAGCCAGCGGTTGATCATCATCAGGCATTGGGGCATGGTCAAGGTTCTGCTGATAAGCATTTCGTCAGCCAGGTCTGTCAAACTAATGTTGAGTTGCAAATCCAGGCTATTCTAGATGGCAGTGAAATACTAACGCAGATGTTGGCAGATAAACAAATTGGCATTGCCGCCGCAGTCTACGACGTAGGATCAGGCGTGGTCACTTTCGACCACGCTAAATCCCTGTTTTAAATTTAACTTTTTTAATTCTTAAATATGCAATATGAGCTTACTTTAGTTCAGGCTGAATTAACTTCATAATTGCTGTGTCATCAGGCTGCACTTCTGATGTGAAGCTGTGCACGGATTTGCCGTTAGATGTAATTACATATTTATGAAAATTCCACTGTGGTTCTTGACCAGCGGCTGCAATGAGCCCCTTGTAGAAGGGTTGTGCATTCGGCCCTGAAACAGAGCCTTTGGAAATCATCGGAAATTTTACACCGTAAGTCATTTTGCAAAAATTACCGATTTCTTTATCGCTTTGCAATTCCTGCCTAAAGTCATTGGATGGGAATCCAATGACTAGCAATCCGCGCGCCTTGTATTGTTGAGACATCGCTTCTAGTTTTTCGAACTGTGGGGTAAAGCCACAACGGCTAGCAGTATTCACTACTAGTATTGGTTGATCGCGATGTTGGCAAAGATCAATACTTTCACCCTGCAGTGTTTTAAATTGGTGGTTTAATAGGGCTGGGCAGTCGCCAGCAACTGCAGATAAAGGCATTGCAAAAAGTGCCAAAGGCAGTAAAAGTATTTTCATGGTAGATCCTTAAATGTATGCTTGCCAATTACCAAGATTTCAATACCACTTCTTCTACATCGACCCCTTGGCAATCTTCGTTGTTACAACCGCTGGTTTTTTTCCATTCAACTGGGAAGGGCATTTTCTCTGTAGGGAGTGGGGCGCCATTAATGCCATAGCCAAGCGCAAATACCACTGCACCATCATTTACAGGAAATCCTGATCTAGTTTCAGCCATGCTAGTCATGGTCTTAGATAGCGCTGGCGACACTTCATCATCACTATCTAACCATGCTTTAATCTTGCCATCATTCCGCACTGCTATTACTAAAAATCCCCAGTTAGCATTTGATTCGACGGTGCTCAGTTTCTCTCTAATATCAATTTCTAGTTGTTTAATGTATTTAGCCATACCTTCAATATTTCCAACTTTCTTCATGGTGGCTATTTTTGGTTGCATCATTTTAATCATTAGGTACTCTATGTCTGTGGCTGAAGCCGCAAGTGGGAACAACATCAGCAACATGGCGATAAATTTCATATTCATAATCCTTAAAAAGTGTGATTTATTATTATTAACGCTAAAAAACTCTTATTACGACTAAGCCGATTCACATTAGTTCGACCAACACTTAAGCAATGCTAGCTATAATAGCGTTAACTTCAGTGATGTATTTCAGGTGAGCGCTATGCAAAATCAAGTCCAAACCATCTCAACCAAAGGCTTTAATGATCAAAAGCCGGGTACTTCTGGCTTACGAAAAAAAGTAAAGGTATTTCAGCAGCCGCATTATTTAGAAAATTTTGTGCAGAGTATATTTGACACACTAGACGTGCCATTGGGTGCGACCTTGACCGTCGGCGGTGATGGACGATATTACAATCGCCATGCGATACAGACCATTATTGAGATGGCTGCTGCTAATGGTTTTGGCCGTGTACTTGTGGGTCAGGCTGGCATATTATCAACGCCGGCGGTTTCGCATATTATTCGCAAATACCATACATTTGGCGGCATGATTTTGTCTGCAAGCCATAATCAGGGCGGGGTGCATGGCGATTTTGGTATTAAGTACAATATTAGCAATGGTGGCCCAGCACCAGAAAAAATTACCGATGAAGTCTTTGCTAAAAGCAAAGTGATTACACAATACAAAACGGTCAAATTTGCGCCTGTGGATATCAACACTTTAGGTGAAACTGAGTTTGAAACGGATCAAGGAAAATTTACTGTGCAAGTCATTGATGCGGTTCAAGACTATGCCGATCTAATGCAAACGCTGTTCGATTTTGCTGCAATTAAAAAGCTGTTGGCAAGTGGATTTAAGATGAAGTTTGACGCTATGCATGCAGTGACCGGCCCGTACGCGCAAGAAATCTTTGTTAATCGGTTGTGTGCGTCTGAATCTAGCCTGATGAATTGCGTACCATCTGAAGACTTTAATGGCGGGCATCCTGATCCAAACTTAACTTATGCTGCAGATTTAGTAGCGATTATGTTTAGTGGTGCTAATGCCCCGGATTTTGGGGCAGCCTCTGATGGTGACGGCGATCGTAATATGATTTTAGGTAAAAATTTCTTTGTTACACCATCTGATAGTTTAGCCGTATTAGCTGCCAACGCTACCTTAGTCCCAGCTTATATCTCTGGCATCGCAGGAGTTGCGCGGTCTATGCCAACTAGCGGTGCGGTGGATAGAGTGGCTGTTAAATTACAAATTCCTTGTTATGAAACGCCCACAGGTTGGAAGTTTTTTGGCAACTTAATGGATGCGGGTAAGGTAACGTTGTGCGGTGAGGAAAGCTTTGGGACTAGTTCAAGCCATGTGCGTGAAAAAGATGGATTGTGGGCAGTTTTATTTTGGCTTAATGTATTAGCGCAAAAGCACGCTCTAGATGGCATGGCTTCAGTGGAAGCTATGCTAAAGTCACATTGGTTAGAGTTCGGACGTAATGTCTATTCGCGCCATGATTATGAGGCGATACCTACTGAAGCTGCCAATGCGGTGATGCAACATATCAAAGGTCAGTTTGAGAGCCTGCCAGGACAAAAATTTGGACATTATCAGGTAAGTAGTTGCGATGACTTTAGCTATCATGACTCTATTGATGGTTCAGTGAGCAACAATCAAGGTGTGCGTATATTGTTCATTGATGGTTCTCGCATCGTATTTAGGCTATCGGGCACTGGCACGGAGGGTGCAACCTTGCGTATTTACTTAGAAGCATATGAGCCTGATAGGCATAAGCAACATTTAGATGCCCAAATTGCATTGGCGGAAATGATTAAAATTGGCTTGCAGATATCGCATTTATTGGCATTGACGGGTTGTGTTGAACCCACCGTTATTACTTAGACGTTTAGTGTAGGACCCTAGGGTTGCGATCGATAGTCGTTACTCTGCGACTTGCTTGATGCTCATTTCGCCTTTGTATAGCCGCACATCCATGCGCCCTAGAAAGGACATGCCCAATAATACATCGCCGTCTAAAGAGGGGGCAATCATCGCGGCTACATCATGCGCTTGTATGCCTCCTATTTGAACGGATTGCAAGCGCACGGCATAACCCACGCTATCGCCATTTGCAGTAGATGTGCGCACGGCATTAATGCTTTTAAGCTTCAGCTTGTCGGCTATTCTTTGCGAAATAGCGACTCCTGTTGCCCCAGTGTCTACCAATACATCCACTTGCTCGCCATTAATGAGTGCCTGCGCACGATAGTGGCCATCTAAGCCTCGCTTTAACACAACGAGGTTGCCTTTGCCCATGTTGTCTAACTTGTTTGGGTTCTGGATATTATCGGCTAAGTAAAAGATGAGTGCGGCAAGTGCGCACCATATAGCCGTTACCAAGAGTGTATTTTTAGACATAATTAACTGAAATTGAGTGTTTAATTTTTTGCAACTTATTTAATAATGACAGCTCAAAGTTGTGATTGTTAAAGTGAGGTGAAGGCAAAATTTAAGCATGGTTTACTCGGCTTCTTCTATCCAGGCTAGTTGTATTGCTTCCAGAATTTTTTCGCCACATTTTTCTGGACTATCGTTGAAACCATCTAAATCAAGTACCCATTGCATAAGGTCAGTAAAGCGAATGATTTTAGGATCAATTTCTGGATGGGTATCATAGAGTGATTCTGCGATGGTTAATGTGTCTGTCCATTTCATGGTGATAATTCCTAAAGTTTTAATCAAACCTATTATAGCGCTGGTGACATTATTTGACTTTAAAATGCGCCTGACTTTAATCATGACTAAAGATGTAATCTTTAGCATGACGCGTGTTAAAATGTGGCCAGTTCATTCACTAAATTTAAGTATTCGGAAAATATAAAAATCATGTCTCAAGCCCCATTAAATCCGGCACCATTTAACTACGCTAATACTTTGGATCAAGCTGATCCAACGCTATGGGGCATGATCGAGCATGAAGTCGTGCGCCAACATGAGCATATAGAATTAATCGCCTCTGAAAACTATACTAGTGCGGCAGTGATGCAGGCGCAGGGTTCACAACTGACCAATAAGTATGCAGAAGGTTATCCTGCTAAACGCTTTTATGGTGGATGTGAGTATGTGGATCAGGTAGAGCTATTGGCTATAGATCGCTTAAAAGCCTTATACGGTGCTGAGTACGTCAATGTGCAACCACACTCAGGCTCACAAGCTAACCAAGCCGTGTATTTTTCAATTCTCAAGCCAGGCGATACTGTGATGGGTATGAACTTGGGTCATGGGGGTCACTTGACTCATGGCTCTCCTGCTAATTTATCAGGTAAGTTATTTAACATCGTGCCGTATGGCTTAAATGTAAATGAAGAAATTGATTACGATGAAATGGAGCGCATTGCTGTGGAGTGCAAGCCAAAACTATTGATTGGCGGTGCTAGTGCTTACGCTTTAAGATTTGATTGGGCGCGTATGAGTGAGATTGCCAAGAAAGTTGGCGCGTATTTCATGGTGGATATGGCGCATTACTCAGGTTTGATTGCAGCCGGCGTATACCCTAACCCAGTGCCACATGCAGACTTTGTCACTTCAACGACACATAAAACTTTACGCGGTCCACGTGGCGGTATTATTTTGGCTAAAGCCGAATTTGAAAAATCACTTAATTCTAGTGTTTTTCCAGGCCTTCAAGGTGGCCCATTAATGCATGTGATTGCAGCAAAAGCGACTGCGTTTTTAGAAGCCTCTCAACCTGACTTTAAACTGTATCAAGCGCAAGTGATTAAAAATGCACAAGCCATGGCGGAAACTTTAAGCGCACGCGGTTTGCGTATTATTTCTGGGCGTACTGAATCGCATATGTTTTTGGTGGATTTACGTGCAAAAGGTTTAACCGGTAAAGCCGCTGATGCTGCGCTAGGTTTAGCGCATATTACTGTGAATAAGAATTCAATTCCTAATGATCCAGAAAGTCCGTTTGTAACCTCAGGTATTCGTATAGGTACCCCAGCGATTACCACACGTGGCTTCAAGGAAGAAGAAGCTAAGCTAGTCGCCAATTTAATTGCTGATGTGTTGGATCATCCTACAGATGAAGCTTTAATTGCCGCTACAAAAGCTAAAGTGCATGCCTTAACTGCGCGCTTTCCAGTGTATGCAGGTCGCTAGTGAAGCGCTGAGCTTGTCTAATATCTTCTCTTTGGGCGGAAGTTTCGGTCTATGAAATGCCCTTTTTGTGGTGTTGATGATACCCAGGTGATAGATTCACGGGTGAATGAAGAGGGTAATGCAATACGTCGCCGACGTAAATGCAGTGCCTGCGACAAGCGTTTTACTACTTATGAAACGGCTGAGTTGCATTTACCACAAGTGGTCAAAACTAATGGTACGCGTGAGGAATTTAGTCGCGAGAAATTACGATTATCTTTCTCACGTGCGTTACATAAAAGACCTGTGCCTACAGAGTATGTTGATCGTGCGTTAGATAAAATTTCACAAAAGCTACTAGGATTGGGTGAGCGCGAAGTGCCCGCAAGGATCTTGGGTGAGAGTGTGATGCATGAGCTTAAACTCATGGACAAAGTGGCTTATATACGATTTGCCTCGGTATACCGGAGTTTCTCCGATGTTGATGATTTTAACGATGTAATACGCGATTTAGATTAGCGATTAGTAATCGCAGTCTTTTCTAAAAAATAGGATATGTAATGAAATTAATTAATGGCTTATCAATCGCGCTAGCAGTATTTACCCTAATCTTGACCATCGTTTTTTTTGGTTGGTGGATAATGAAAGACAGCGTTGTGTTTGGTAGCGAAAAATTTGATCAAGTTAAATGGATGCAAAGTGCCGCTTCTATTTCCACCGAATGTAAGCGTGGAGATATGGCGTATGACCTACAAAAGAATATTTTGGCTAGAGGATCTTCCAAAGAGTCTGTGGCTTTGCTGTTAGGTCGCCCTAGCTTCGAAGATGGTCCAGCAATTGAGTACGACTTGGGTAAATGCATGCATGTTTATCATGGACTGCTTATCTTTTTTGATGAAAACAACCGTTTACTTAATAGCCGTATTTCATCGCACTAATAGTTCACTCGCAGCTTATCTCATTTCGATAACGCATCTTGTTTTCAAGTAAAGACCATCAATATATGACCCTTGCCCTGCGACTTGCAGAGCAAGGTTTATATAGTACGCAACCTAATCCACGTGTTGGCTGTGTCGTTGTTAAAAACGATAAAATCATTGGAGAGGGCGCACACCTTAGAGCTGGTGAGGCGCATGCAGAAGTCATTGCTTTGCGTCAGGCTGGGTCGCTAGCTGCGGGTTCTGATGTCTATGTCACATTGGAGCCATGCAATCATCACGGGCGCACGCCTCCTTGTGTGGATGCCTTAATTGCCGCAGGTGTAAAACGGGTGGTAGTGGCGATGCAAGATCCTAATCCCTTAGTCGCAGGGCAAGGCATACTTCGTTTGCAAGCGCATGGCATAGTTGTAGTCAGTGGCTTGATGCAGAATGAAGCACTCACTTTAAACGCAGGTTTTTTTAAGCGCATGACGCTAGCACTGCCATATGTACGTTCAAAAATTGCTGCAAGTTTAGATGGCCGTACTGCACTTAAAAATGGAAAGAGTCAGTGGATTACTGGAGAAGCCGCACGGTTGGATGTGCAACACTGGCGTGCCCAGTCATGCGCCGTTGTGACAGGTATCGGTACAGTTTTAGCAGACAACCCAAGCATGAATGTACGTTTGCAAGCATCTAAGCATCAACCATTACGGGTCATTGTGGATAGCTATTTGCGAACGCCAGGCAATTGTAAGATGCTTGATACAGTACAACAAAATCCAGTACTTATTGCCTACGCTAAAGACTTGAGTCAACAAGTTACCCATTTAAGTGCCATGGGTGCTGAATGTTTGCATTTGCCAAATGCATCAGGACAAGTGGACTTAAAGGCATTGCTTCAAGAACTCGCACTTCGTGGAGTAAATGAGGTGCTAGTCGAGGCAGGTCAATGTCTTAATGGCGCCTTGTTGGCCGCGGGTTTGATAGATGAGTTTATTTTTTACTATGCGCCTAAGTTGATGGGCGCGGATGCGAAGGGTATGCTTGCAATTCCTGAGTTAACCGATATGCAACAGGTCAACCAATTAGAGATTTTAGATGTCAGGCAAATTGGTTCAGATATTCGCCTGCGCGCCCAACCTTTAAAAAACTAACGTTTAAAAGACGCTATATGCTGATTGATACCCATTGTCATCTTGATGCAGCTGAATTTGATGTTGACCGTGATCACATCGCATTGATGGCCAAGCAACAGGGCATTGATCGCATCGTAATACCCTCTGTTGAGCGCGCAAACTTCGATACGGTCATTGCGCTATGTAATCGACATCAAAATTGCGCTTACGCGCTTGGTATTCATCCTATGTATGTTGATGCTGCCGTTAGCCAGGACATTGAAACTCTTCAAAACTATATCGAGAATTTTAATCCCATTGCCATTGGCGAGATTGGTCTGGATTACTTTCTACGCACCCCTAAACTTAACCCTGAGCATATTGAAAAGCAGGTTATGTTTTTTACCGAGCAGTTAAAAATAGCTGCCCACTATGATTTGCCCGTGTTATTGCATGTTAGGCAGGCGGTAGATGATGTATTAAAGTATTTACGTCGTCACCCTGTGCGTGGTGGAATAGCCCATGCTTTTAATGGTAGCTTGCAACAAGCAGAGAAATTTATTGCGCTTGGCTTTAAGTTGGGATTTGGCGGCGCTATGACATATTCCCGTGCTTTAAAAATTCGCGATTTGGCTGTTAAGTTACCTTTAGATGCGATCGTATTGGAAACGGATGCGCCAGATATGGCCCCTGCATGGATAGGCCCTGGTGTTAGAAATAGTCCGTTAGAATTACTTAAAATTGCGCAAGTTTTAGCTGATTTAAGACAGTTAAATGTGACTCAAGTGCACGCTGTTACAGGATGTAACGCCTTGCATGCGCTTCCAAAATTAGCCTAGTTATGCACAACACCTCAAGTGCTACATTAAGTATCGTAAAAAAACCTTTATAATCAATGGTAGTTATATAACATATTGATTTTAAAGCAATAAATATTAGGTTAAAATTTAAGCGTTTTTAAAAAAGCCTTACAAATTGAGATGTTACATTTTATGTACACAACTATTCACAGAGTTATCCACAGATAATGTGGAGAGTATTTTTGAAATCATGGAACTTTTTTAAAGTCAACTTTTGAATTATTTATTTTTTAGCCTATTTACACTTTATATTGCTAGGAATTGTGAGTTTTTATGCTAGTCAACCAACAGCAATATCGCACTATTTGGCCTAATCAAAATACTACACTTACTTTAAGTGACGTTTCTATTATTGATCAAACAAAGTTGCCGCATCGTTTTGAAATAGTGACTATTCAAAGTTTGGAGCAAATGATTGATGCCATCAACAATATGCAGGTTCGTGGTGCGCCTTTAATAGGGGCAGCAGCAGCTTATGGTGTGGCCTTAGCCATGCGGCAAGATGCAAGTGACATATATTTGAATCATGTGGTTAAGCAGCTAATTCACAGTCGGCCAACGGCAGTGAATTTGAAGTGGGCGGCGCAGCGGATGCTAAAGCGACTGTTGGATTTGCCTGTGGCAGAACGTTTGTCTGCAGCGTGGCGTGAAGCAGCTGCTATTTGCGATGAAGATGTACGGCTTAATCAATCGATAGGCGGACATGGCCTTGGTATCATTAAGGCGTTAGCGGCGAAGAAAGCGGGTAGTCTAAATATAATGACACATTGCAATGCCGGTTGGTTGGCCACCGTGGATTTTGGTACAGCGCTTGCGCCTATCTATGCAGCATATGATGCAGGCATTGCTGTTCATGTATGGGTAGGTGAAACCCGCCCGCGCAACCAAGGTGCTAGCTTAACTGCTTGGGAGTTATCGCAACACGGCGTTCCGCATACTGTGATTAGTGATAATGCTGGCGGGCATTTAATGCAACAAGGTGATGTGGATATGTTGATTGTCGGCGCTGACCGCGTTACTAGTACTGGCGATGTTTGTAACAAAATTGGTACTTATCTTAAAGCGTTGGCTGCGTTTGATCAGAATATCCCTTTTTATGCCGCGGTGCCTTCGCCAACAATAGATTGGACTATGACGGATGGTCTTAAGGATATAGAAATTGAGCAACGTAGCCCACGTGAGCTATCTTGGATTAACGGTATGCTTGCTAATGGAGAATTAGCCGAGGTAAATATATTGCCACCTAATACGCTTGTTGCTAACCCGGCGTTTGATGTCACGCCAGCTAGATTGGTGACAGGAATTATTACAGAGTTCGGTGTTTATACGCCGGATAAACTTAAAACTATTCCATCCAATAATAGGCCAGGTTAAGCAATGACACACTCAAATCAAATGCAATCAGCACAAGCACTTCTAAAAACGAGCCAAGATTTAGTGCGCTTAGGATTGAATCAAGGTACATCTGGCAACACCAGTGTGCGCTGTGATAATGAAGTTGGTGAAGCTGGCTTTTTAATCACACCATCTGGCATCGCGGTAGAAAATATGACGGCATCACATATGGTGTGGATGGATTTTTCTGGGAATGTGCAGGGCAAGCAAACACCATCATCGGAGTGGCGGTTTCATCTTGATCTACTAGCTCATAGTCCTCAGCTTAAGGCAGTTATTCATACACACAGTATGTTCGCGACTACTTTGAGTACTTTTCAAAAGGACATTCCAGCTTTTCATTACATGATTGCACTGGCCGGTGGTGATAGCATACGTTGCGCGCCTTATGCACTATTCGGTAGCCAGCAACTTTCAGACTATGCCGTTGTGGCGATGAAAGACAGGTATGCTTGTTTGTTGGCAAATCACGGTCTGATTGCGGTGGGTAAAAGCCTAGAACATGCTTTAAATATTACGCTAGAAGTTGAAACTTTGTGTGAACAATACGTGCGTGCATTGCAGGTGGGTAAGCCGCATATTTTAACTGCACAGCAAATGCTGGAAGTGCAGGAAAAATTTAAAAATTACGGCTCATGGGCTAAAAAACGCTAGACTAGAACGCCGAAATTTTTATTTTGCATAAGGTTTTGAGAGACCTCTATTTTACGGTAAAATCGATACCCGTCTGCAATAAAATATAAGTGCCATACAATGACCAAATATGTATTCGTAACCGGCGGTGTAGTTTCCTCTCTTGGTAAAGGTATCGCAGCCGCCAGTCTTGGCGCAATTCTAGAGTCCCGTGGCATTAAAGTGACCATGCTGAAGCTAGATCCTTACATTAACGTTGACCCCGGTACTATGTCTCCATTTCAACATGGTGAAGTGTTTGTGACCGATGATGGCGCTGAAACTGATCTTGACTTAGGTCACTACGAGCGCTTTATTAACCAGCGCATGGCCAAACGTAATAATTTCACCACCGGTCAGATTTACGAGACCGTCATTAAAAAAGAACGTCGCGGCGAGTATCTAGGCAAGACCGTTCAGGTGATACCACATATTACCGATGAAATAAAAGCGCACGTCAAACGCGGCGCTGAAGGTTCAGATGTTGCTATTGTTGAAGTTGGCGGCACGGTGGGCGATATTGAGTCATTGCCTTTTCTAGAAGCAATACGTCAAATGGGTTTTGAAGAGGGCCGCAATAACGCTTGTTACATCCATTTAACGCTATTACCTTGGATTCCAACCGCAGGTGAGCTTAAAACCAAGCCAACCCAGCACTCAGTCAAAGAGTTGCGAGAAATTGGTATCCAACCAGACATTTTGCTATGTCGTGCCGATAGAAATATTCCAGATGAAGAGCGCAGAAAAATCGCACTGTTTACTAATGTGATTCTGGAAGCCGTGATTAGCATGATTGATGCAGATTCTATTTATAAAATCCCTGGTTTCTTGCATGCGCAAATGCTAGATGAAATTGTTTGTCGCAAGTTGGAAATTACGGCCAAACCTGCAGACTTGTCGAGCTGGGAGAAAATTAGCTATGCTTTAGAAAATCCTAAGCATTTGGTTAATATTGCCTTTGTCGGAAAGTATATTGATTTGGCAGATTCCTACAAGTCGCTTACAGAAGCTTTGATACATGCTGGTATTCATACTGAGTCTAAAGTAAAAGTACATTACATAGACTCAGAAGAGATTGAAGTAAATGGCACCGTGGCACTACATAATATGGATGCAATTTTAGTACCTGGCGGCTTTGGTAAGCGTGGTACTGAAGGTAAGATTGCTGCGATTGCTTATGCGCGAAAAAACAAAATTCCTTACCTTGGCATTTGCTTAGGCATGCAGTTGGCTGTGATTGAGTTTGCACGTAATGAAGCACATTTGAAAGATGCCAACAGTACAGAATTCAATCCTGACAGCCCACATCAAGTCGTTGGTTTAATTACTGAGTGGCAAGCCGCAGATGGAAAAGTAGAAACACGTAATGAAAACTCTGATCTTGGTGGAACGATGCGCCTTGGAGCGCAAGCGTGCCCGATCGTTGCCAATACCTTAGCCGCGAGCATTTACGGTAATCAGGTTAATGAGCGTCACCGCCATCGTTATGAGGTGAACAATCACTACGTAGAACAACTTAAAGCCGCTGGATTAGTTGTGTCAGCACGTACGCCGACCGAAGATTTATGTGAAATTATTGAGCTGCCACAAAATGTGCACCCATGGTTCGTGGCTTGCCAGTTCCATCCGGAGTTCACTTCAAATCCACGCACAGGCCACCCATTATTTACCGCATTTGTAAATGCAGCTTTGCAGTACCAAGCTAAGCATTAGTCTTTTCAGAAGTGTTTAAGGCGATTACTGGCTAAAAAAGGAATTTGCAACATGAAATTATGTAACTTTGAAGTTGGCCTTGAGCACCCACTGTTCTTAATAGCGGGTCCTTGTGTCATTGAATCCCAACAAATGGCGATTGATACCGCCGGGCAGCTTAAGGAAATTGCCGCAGCTTTAGGTATACCATTTATTTATAAATCTTCTTACGATAAAGCCAATCGCAGTTCAAATAAGACTTTTCGTGGCTTTGGAATTAGCGAAGGTTTAAGAATTTTAGATGAAGTCCGTCGCCAAATTGGTGTGCCAATTCTGACTGATGTGCATACGGCAGAACAAGTGTCAGAGGTAGCTAGTGTGGTTGATGTATTGCAAACGCCTGCATTTTTATGCCGACAAACCGACTTTATTAATGCGGTTGCAACCTGTGGAAAACCTGTCAATATTAAAAAAGGCCAGTTTTTAGCCCCCCATGATATGCGTCAAGTGGTGCAAAAAGCCAAAGAGGCTAATGGTGGTGCCGATACTATTATGGTGTGTGAGCGTGGTGTTTCTTTTGGTTATAACACTTTGGTTTCAGATATGCGCGCCTTAGCGATTATGCGTGAAACCAATTGCCCTGTTGTATTTGACGCTACGCACTCGGTGCAACAGCCAGGTGGTCAAGGGGATAAAAGCGGCGGTCAACGTGAGCATGTTCCCGTCCTAGCCCGTGCAGCTGTGGCTGCCGGTATTGCGGGTATTTTTATGGAAACGCATCCTGATCCTGCGCAAGCTTTATCCGATGGCCCTAATGCGTGGCCATTACATAAAATGCGTGATCTGTTAGAAGTACTGGTAGATTTAGATCGAGTGGTAAAAAAAGCCGGCTTTATCGAATCAACGCTATAACAATAAAATAATTAGTTAATTGGAGGAGTAAGCTATGAGCGCTATTGTAGATATTATTGCCCGTGAAATTTTAGATTCACGTGGTAACCCGACGGTTGAAGTCGATGTGTTGCTGGAAAGTGGTGTGATTGGTCGTGCGGCTGTGCCATCAGGTGCTTCTACTGGCTCGAAAGAAGCAGCAGAGTTGCGTGATGGAGATAAATCTCGCTATCTAGGTAAAGGTGTTTTGCGCGCGGTTGAAAATGTAAATACTGAAATTACCGAAGCTATTATTGGTCTAGATGCTGAAGAGCAAAGTTTTATTGATAAAACTTTGATTGAACTAGATGGTACTGAAAATAAAGACCGTTTGGGTGCAAATGCAATTCTTGCAGTATCGATGGCCTGTGCTCGTGCTGCGGCTGAAGAGTCCGGTTTGCCCTTGTATCGTTATTTAGGTGGCTCTGGTGCCATGCAATTGCCTACACCAATGATGAATATCATCAATGGCGGTGCGCACGCAGATAATAGTGTGGATATGCAGGAATTTATGATTATTCCAGCAGGACGCCCAACCTTTAGAGAAGCATTGCGTTGCGGTGCGGAAATCTTTCATGCATTGAAAAAAACGTTACATAAAAAAGGCCTAGCCACTACTGTAGGCGATGAAGGCGGCTTTGCGCCTGACTTACCTTCTAATGAGGCAGCAATTCAATACATCATGGAAGCCATTTCTGATGCGGGTTATGAGCCAGGTCGTGATGTTTATCTCGGATTAGACTGTGCGAGTACTGAATTTTATAAAGATGGTAAATACCACCTAGCTTCTGAAGGTCTGCAATTAACCTCAGCACAATTCACAGACTATTTGGCAACTTGGTGTGACAAGTATCCTATTATCAGCGTTGAAGATGGTATGAGTGAATTTGACTGGGATGGTTGGGATTTGCTCACCAAACGCCTTGGTAAAACGACACAATTAGTTGGTGATGATCTCTTTGTGACTAATGCCAAGATTTTGCGTGAAGGTATACGTCGTGGCGTTGCCAATTCAGTGCTGATTAAAGTCAATCAAATTGGAACGCTGACAGAGACTTTTGAGACCATAGAAACGGCTAAACGCGCTGGCTATACTTCAGTTATCTCACATCGATCTGGTGAAACTGAAGATACTACTATTGCAGATATTTCAGTGGCGACCAATGCATTGCAGATTAAAACTGGCTCTATCTCACGTTCAGAGCGCATTGCAAAATACAACCAACTATTGCGTATCGAAGAAGAGTTGGGTGATGCAGCTAGCTATGCTGGTATGTCTGCTTTTTATCAGTTATTTAGGGCTTAAGTTAATTCTTAAAGGTTAGTTCACTTGAAAGCATTGACGTTAATCTTTGTTGTCTTGATTGCCTTGCTACAATACCCACTGTGGCTTGGCAAGGGCAGCTGGTTACGTGTTTGGGATTTGAATCGACAAATCAGTGAGCAACAAGAAAAAAACAATATGCTCAATGCGCGAAATGAAACATTGAATGCCGAAGTTCTGGATTTAAAAAGTGGGCGTGCTGCAGTTGAAGAGCGCGCTAGAAGTGAGTTAGGTATGATTAAGCAAGATGAGGTTTTTTACCAAGTCATTGATCAATCAGCTACTAGTTCAAACACAAGCACGGCTTCAAATACTAAACCTACCGAAAAGAAGAAATAGTGGTGGCTATTTATTAGCTTAAATAGGGTAGGGAAGCGGTTTTATTGTTAAGGCAATACCTTCTATAAATACTTTTCCCGATTCCACGCTTTCTAAGCGTATTTCTACCAGAAGGTCGTAGCTATCCATTGCCGTGATGGCTGAACGTACCACCTTACCCACAGCTTCTCCTGCATCATTAAATACGTCATCACCGGCCTTAGGTTGCACTTTAGCGTTGAGCTGAGCAAGGTGAGTGCGGCGTTTAACCTTGCCTAAATAATGCGTACGTGCCACGATTTCCTGACCGGTATAGCAACCTTTTTTAAAGTTGATGGCACCCAACAAATCTAGATTAAGCATTTGGGGTACAAACTGCTCTTGGGTATTTAGCGTCACCTCTGGGATGCCTGCCTGAATTTCTAGCCAATCCCAGCATGGTGCTCCCACTGCGGTGGTATGTTGACAAAGATCATTCCATATCAGTTTGCCACTATTTAAATCAGTGAAAATCTCATAACGCGGTAAAGCCCCTGGCAGCTTTAATACTGCACCGTTCTCAAGGCTAACTAATTCATAGTTATTTTCCGGGATGGTAGAAAAGTGTGGTTTTAATAAGTCTGCGGCATTTTGTCCACTTAGCCCAATTTTAATTATTGACTCAGAGACGTCGATAATTTCAACTTTACTGCGCATGACGTACATTTTCAATCGCTTAGCGATGCTGGCAACTAACTCTTTAGGTAGTTGTAAATGCACATGATCATAGTGTGCAAAGGCTAAAAATAACGCAAGCATTCGACCTTTTGGACTGCAATACGCGGTGTAATGGGCTACATGTCCGTCAAGTTGTTTTACATCATTAGTGACTTGCCCCTGCAGAAAGGTAATTGCATCCTCACCCTGTATTTGAAGAAGGCCTAAGTGAGAAAGGTCACAAATTATGGAGCTACTTTGAGTGGCTATGATTTTCGCATGACTATCACCAAAACTCATTACTTTTTTGTTATCCAACACTAAAGGATGGCTAGATGAATCTTGAAGAAATTGATGCCACTGTTGCATGAGTATGCTAAACCTTTGCTTAAAAAAATATTGTATGACCAATCTTAATTACTACTAACAAAATTCAAACTTAAATCATTGAGTATATTTTGTTGGCGATGCGTGCGGATGTGCTTGTGGGAATGCTGTTATTGTAATGCTGCTTGGGATCTCTTGTCAGAATAAATGACTCTGATAGTCGCAATATGCCCTAATGCAGGCATATTGATGTATATACTCAGTTCTTCTAGTAGTTTTGTTTGCGCTAGCAAGTGTAACTCTAATGAGAACAATGAAAAGTGCGGTTACTGAGGATTCTCCGCCGACAAATCCGAACTAACTGCTTTACGTTGACGTTGCATTGCGTTGCGCCATTGTACTTTTAGTTCTTTTAGTGGGTGTTTAGGGGTATAGGCCAAAGTAAATAGAATTCCAGCCAATCCAGCGAGAAGCCAGCGAAGCTCAAATCCTGCTTTATCGCGTCGAGCTGGTTTTTGTTTTTTCATTGCACCAAGTACTGTTTGTACGCTATCGCCACGTACATACATACCGTTAACTTCTTTGGCTAAAGATTTTAGGTAAGTTTCATCTAATTTAGAGATGTAACGGTCTCCAGCTCCACTAGCAATACTGTCATTCCGGACGCCTATATTAGCTTCTGAGATCTGAGCAATACCTGGTTGCATGGCAAAACTTTCTGCTGACCAATAGCCGATGAGTTGATTGTGTTCGTCTAACTTAGGTATTGCAGAACCGGTTTCACCGCCAACACCAACAAATAACCAGCCATCACCACCTTGAAAGTTGGTCAAATCCTGCGTATTGAAGACATGTAACTTAGGCGCTTCTTCTCCATCGGTAAAGTAGACCACTTGTGCTGGTGCTGGAAAAGACCGAATGGTTCTTGCTAATCCAAGCATGCTTGTTCTTATGCGGCTATTGCCTGACCAAGCGGTACGCCAGTCTAAGTGGTCTATTGTGTCATTTATGGCATCAAAGTTTTCGCAAACTTCAATTGGTGTGTACAGCGCAGCGATGCTTACACCAGCAAATAACCCTATGCTAACAGTGGTGCCGCAATCTAACTCGCTAATCACCTTGTGAAGGGTGTCTTGCATAAATGCCATGCGTGATACAGGTTTACCGTTAAGCGACTTATCCACCACATTCATACTTTGTGAGATATCTGTTACAAATATATAGCTGTAAATATCACGTTTAACGGGTACTGTCGGGTTAAATAAGGCTACTAAAAGCAATAATAAAGCGGCTAGTAATAATGTTGCATCATGACGATGCCTAAAATAATTGAAAATCTTATGCATATTTATGGCAATCCAACAGGAATGCTACCCATAATCAACCCTGGAGTATCGCTCTCACCAACACCTGGGGTAGGTGTCCCAGGTAACATCGTTAGCAAGCGGTCTAAGTTATGCCTTGCGCCCCAATTGCTATTATCAAGTCTGAGCGATTGTTGATAAGCTGTTTTAGCTTGTCGTAAAAGGTACTCAGCTTCATCACGTACCGTCATATTGGCACCATTAATGGCTAAACCACGTCTAAAGAATATATTGCCTAGATTAAAATGGATGGCTGCCTTCTGCTCAGTATTGGCATTATTCAGCGCTTTATTAAACAGTAAAGTCGCTTCTTTATAGCGCTCATTCTTAGCTAACCAATAGGCCGTTGCAAACTTTGCCTCAAAGCTTTGTGTATCTGTTTTTGGTGGTTTTCCATCACTAATTGCTTGGTTAAATGCTGCAATTTGTTGCACGCGATTATACGCATAGAGGCTACTGATGCCAGAAGTTATTGCAATGATGATCAGCAAGTAAGTGAGTTTTGTTACACTAAAAAAGTGCATAATCTTGCGCAGTAACGATTCTTTAATCACGATTGATTTTAGTGCCATGTTTTTACCTCTAAGTATTTCACACCCAACAATAAACTAATCATCAACGCTGCAATAATAAAGCAAGCATTTGAATAATCCCGGCCAGGAATTCTCTCAAAATATTTGATTGGTTTCTTTTCACGTTCATTAATATCGTTCATGGCCATTTGCAATGATTTTGGATCTTCAGCCTCATAGGCCTTAAATGGCGATTTGAGTGTTTTAAAGTATTCATTAAGTTCGATTTCTGCAGGCAAGGCAGAATTTTCAGGTGGTACGTAGGTTGTATCAAAAATACTTAAGCCTCCAGGCTGGCGTAACACTATCCAATACAAACTAATATGTAAGCGGTCAAACCAGTCTTTGAGTTTTTGCTGTGTATTGGCATCTAATCGACCGGCTCCGTCTGATAGTAATATTAATGCTCGTGATCCAGAATCAGGTATTTTTTCAAATAAACCAGCACCACTTGTAAGACCACTACCAATATTGGTTTGAAATAATGCGTTACCACCAGTCGCTTGTACTGCTGCAATTACGGCTTTCTTGTTTTCACTTAGCGGTAAAACATACATCGCTGAGTTACTGAAAGTGATCATGCCAAACATGTCTTGCTGGCGTGATTTTACAAAAGACGTAATAAGCCTAGCTGCTGCAACAGATTTGGTTTCGCCTACAATATTGTTACCAGCAGCATCGGTGCCGCCAGAGAATGGGTCATCCATACTTGCGCTGCGATCTAGCACCAATGCAATTTGTGCACCCACGCCTATGCGCTGAACTTTCTGTTCATTTGTATGTGGTGCCGCGAGTCCAGTGATAATAAATACCAAGGTAAGAACCGCTAGCACTTTTAGTAGTAACCCAATTAAATCTGACAGTGGATCTGCGGGCAACATATCTACCCAAGAGTAATGTTTGGCGTGGGCTCGTTGTAGTAGCAGTGGTAAAACCGCCATCGGCAATAGCCAAAGTAACCATGGATGTGAAAATGCCATGATTTATAAGCTCGGCTTCATTGAAGTTGTGGCTAATTTTTCTGGGATTAAACCACGTTCACAATCGCGACAACGACGTGCGAATTTGATGACCCATAGTTGTGCATTGACATCAGTATCAAAGCTCGATGCTGGGTCTAGGTATTTTGGTTCAAAATTGATTCGGCGTGATAAATTAAAGAACTGCTCAAGCTCTAATCTGAGCCCTATAAAATTAGGTTTTAGCGCTAAGAATTGTTCTAAATTATTGGAAAAAACTGTGAAGTTCGCGGTCGTGCTAAGTCCTGCGTGGACTAGGGCTACACTTTCTTTTAGGCCTTGTGTCGATTTTTCTTGTTTGCGTAATGCGCGATATACTTTAGCAAAAGTGCCACCCATACGTGGTAGCCAGGCTCGCATACCTAAGATGTAGAGTAAACCTAGAGTACTGAGAATCAGAAAACTAAGTGAAAGTTTAAGCCAGTTTTCTTCCTTATCGTTCTTAAGTGGAAGAGGGCCAAGAAATGGGCTCATATTGTTTTCAATTTTAACCTGACCAAAGATTGCAATCGGTGAGATGGCAATATCTACTGTTGGAATTCTAAATTTTACGACATCCTGATTATTTTTTAGGTTGACTAAGTTTAGGTATTCGGGACCTAAAGCGGCATTTTTGGCTACGATATTATTGGTAAATACTTGGTATGCTAATTTAATGTGATGCGTTGTGCTGTTGTCATCCACTTTTTTAGTATGTTGAATACTTTTAAGTTCAATGCCGATGACTTGTCCTTTGTGACGCTTTTCATATCCGGGAATCGGCAATGAAGTTTCAATGAGTTTGTACGGCGCTTTAACAGTCAATATGACTTCACGCTCTATCACGTCACCTACGGTATAACCGACCAGTCGCACCGGATCTATACTTTTCATTGAGACATATTTTGGATTGATATCGGGTAGATTTTGGCTATCAATTGCGAATGCACTTTGCGCCGTTAAAGCGAGTGCGCTAAAGCTAACTAAGATGTAAAAAAAACGTATAAATTGGGTCATAAAGTTAAGCCGCTACAAATTGGAGGAAATATTCTGTGAGTAGGTCCGCATCAAACTCACCTTCAACAAAAAACGGAGGCATATCAAAGCGCATAAATAGCTCGTAAATTTCATTGCGCCGAGCTTCAAATTTAGCCACAATTTTTTCACGCAATTCCTTGCGTAAGAATAGAGTGCGTTTTTCACCGGTTTCAGAATCGGCAACGTTAGTTAAACCAAACTCAGGCAGATTCTTATATTCAGCTGAGTCCCAAAGCACAATAGGGACGATATGGTGGCGTAAAAGGTTGTTAAGCGAGGCTTCTAATAAGTCGTTTGGAATATGGAAGTCTGAAATCAAAAAGACAAGCGAGCGTTCACGCGGTAAATAGCGATAAACCTCCATGATTCCATTACAGTTAACTGGCGCTGGATGGTAGTCTTTTAAGGTCTCCGTCATCGCAATAGCACGGTGTGACTTAAATGATGATGTACTGATCCAATCTTCACGTACCACTTCGTCAAAACCAATAAAGCCAAATGGATCATGGTGCTGACTGGCTGATTGTGCAATTGACTCCGCAATCTCTGCTGCCAGTTTAATTTTACGTTTCTTAGCACCGAAGCTCATGCTGCCAGATAGATCGCAAATTACATAAACTGGTGTTGCACTTTTTTGATTAAATAAACGCACATGCACCTGTTCCATCGGGTCGCGTATGGTTTGCCGTATATCAATACGCCGTGGGTCTGGGTAAGAAAGCAGCGTAGTATGACCGCGAAATTCCATCCCCATACCACGCTGGGTGCTGGTATGGCGTCCTGGGTGGCGTCCACGAGAACGCCAGCCTATGTGGTAGTTGAATGATTTAATTTGTTCAAACATTTAAATCATCCGTTACCAAAGCAGGGTTGGGAAAACTGCGCTAATGAATGGCTTATTAACATTAAGGCGCTGCTACAGCATTCATAATGCCATTTAACATTTCACGTGCAATTTCAGTGCGACGCATTTCATAGACTTGGCTGAACACCAATCGATGCGCGACTGTGGCGTGGAATACGGCGTGGATATCTTCTGGCAACACCGCTGTGCGCTCGTTTAACCATGCATTTACCCGCGCTGCACGCAACATCATGCTCATCCCGCGAGGGCTGGCACCTGAAAGCACTAAACGATTCATATCCACACCTGATACTTTAACGCCATAATCAAGTGGTGCTTTAGTCGCTTTCCATAAATTTAGCGCATATTTTTTCAGTGTGTCGCTAGTATCTACACTATTTTGTAACACACCAGAGAAAGCGTTAAGTTCATCAAATTGAAGGACATCTGGTTTGACGTTGTTAACCAAGGCGTCCACATTATGGAACTTGGTATCAAATACCAAGGCTTCCATAATGTCGTTATCGTTAGGCACTACAATTGGAATTTCCATCATGAAGCGGTCACGTGCTGCTGATGGGATTTCAAAGGTTTCTTCTTTTTCTACTTGGTTACGATCTGCAAATACGATCATGTGTGGAAAGTAGTGTTCAGTATTAAAGGCAGATAAGCTACGCTCAGCCATGACACGTAATAGCAAAGAGTGGACCTGTGGGCGTGCACGGTTAATCTCATTAAAGAAAAATACCGATAAATTCTCGCCAGACATCAATAGTGGGCCGGGACTAACGTGTGGCTTACCGTCCTCACCTAAATAAGTATGATAAACCAAGTCATTTGGCATCAAATCTATTGTGCCTTCAATTCGCTGGTAACCGCCACCAATGCCACGCGTAAATGCACGTAGTAAAGTGGTTTTCCCGACACCGACATCGCCCTCAAGCAATACATGCCCGCGAGCAAATATAGAAGTGGTAATGAGGCGTATTGGGTTTTGTTGACCCACAACCACTTTGTTTACTTCTGATTCTAAGTTAAGCGCATGGTTGCGCCAATCGGCAAGCTGACGGTCAATCATATTTATTATCCGTGTCGGTTTTGAAATTGTTAAAATGAAGTATTGGTCTATATTATATGGTTTCTGCTCAGGGGTAAACAGATCTGTATACACTCAGCATAATAATTTTGAAATTATGTGTAAATTAACGATAGAAATATGAATAAAAGTTGGTAAAAGTGAATAAGACTTCCGTTAAAACGGTTTTAAAGCGAAAATAGCATAAGTTCAATTTAATTTATAAAAAAAGTCATTAAAATCATGCAAAGACAAAACAGTTTTACCAAAGAAGAATTACTTAAATGTGGCCGTGGTGAGATGTTCGGTGAAGGTAATGCGCAATTGCCATTGCCCCCTATGCTGATGTTTGATCGCATTATTTCGATTACAGAAGATGGCGGTGCGCATGGCGCTGGTCAAATTGTAGCTGAAATGGATATTACCCCTGATTTGTGGTTTTTCGCATGTCATTTTACTGGCGATCCAGTGATGCCGGGCTGTTTAGGTTTAGATGCGATGTGGCAGCTCGTTGGTTTCTTCTTAGGCTGGATGGGTGGTCCTGGACGTGGTCGTGCATTGGGTGCTGGAGATGTTAAGTTTAGCGGACAAGTGTTGCCGACGCACAAAACCATTACTTATACGATAGATTTAAAACGCGTTATTATGCGCAAATTAGTTATGGGTATTGCGGACGCGCGTATGGAAGTGGATGGTCGCGTGATTTATGTCGCGCAAGATCTTCGCGTAGGTTTGTTTACACGCACAGATAATTTTTAATACAATAAGCTTAACATGAACATCATTTTTTTTAGGAGGGCACGATAATGCGCCGTGTCGTTGTTACTGGAATGGGAATTGTTTCTAGCTTAGGAAACAATAAAGCTGAGGTTGTAGATAGCCTGCGTGCGGGTCGTTCTGGCATTACCTATCAGCCAGAATATGCAGAACGTGGTTTGCGTTCTCATGTTGCTGGATCTATTAAGAATCTAGATATAGAAGCCTTGATTGATCGTAAATTACTTCGCTTTATGGCTAAAGGCCACGCCTACGCATGGCTAGCTATGCAAGAGGCGATTGCGCAAGCCGATTTGCCGGAAGAATTGGTGTCTAATGTTCGCACTGGGCTAATTGTGGGTGCGGGTGGCACTTCAACTGAAAGTATGTTGGAAGCTACTAATATTCTTGCAGAAAAAGGTATTCGTCGTGTAGGTCCGTATATGGTGACTAAAACCATGTCTAGCGGTGTGGCGGCATGCTTAGCTACTGGTGCAAAAATCAAAGGAATTAACTACGGTATTAGTTCGGCCTGTTCTACTAGTGCGCATTGCATAGGTGCTGGTGTTGAGCAAATACAACTAGGCAAGCAGGATATCGTGTTTGCTGGCGGTGCTGAAGAAGAGCATTGGACCATGTCATTTTTATTCGATGCGATGGGTGCACTTTCAAGTAAATACAATGAAACGCCAGAAAAAGCATCTAGGACTTATGATGCTAACCGCGATGGGTTTGTTATTTCTGGTGGTGGCGGCATTGTGGTTTTAGAAGAGTATGAGCATGCAAAGGCACGTGGTGCGAATATTATTGCTGAAGTGGTCGGTTATGGCGCAACTTCAGATGGTTACGATATGGTGGCACCAAGTGGTGAGGGCGCAGCACGTTGCATGCGTTTAGCGTTGGAGGGTGTGGATGGGCAAGTAGACTATATTAATACCCACGGTACCAGCACCCCTGTTGGAGATACTAAAGAGCTGGAAGCAATACTTGAAGTGTTTGGCGCTAACGGCCGTCAACAAAATCCAGCCATTGCTTCTACTAAATCTCTGTCGGGTCATGCGTTAGGAGCTGCAGGTGTCAATGAAGCGATTTACACTATGCTGATGATGCAAAATGACTTTATTGCAGCGTCTGCCAATATTGAGATCCTAGATGAGGCGGCTTCAGGCTTAAATATCGTACAGAAACGTATTGATAACGTTAAGGTTGAACTGGCTCTGTCTAATAGCTTTGGTTTTGGCGGTACTAATGCTACCTTGGTATTATCGACTAAAAATATCTAATCTAGCATTTAAGTCGATTTAAGTTGCGGCCTTATAACTCGGTACTAGTGACTAGAGTAGTAGGGCCGCAGCTACGTTACGACCTTCAGTCATCAAAATATTGTAGGTTCTGCAGGCGGCATGTGTGGTCATGCACTCCAAACTAATGCCTGCTTTCGTAAGGGATGAAGTTAGTTTTGGGTGTATAAATTGATGGCGTGCACCCGTACCTAATAGCACGACATCTGGCTTAAAAATAAGAATTTGTTCAATATGGGCGCTGGTAATAGATTCAAAATTAGGAGCATCCCAGTCAGATAAAAGCTGACTAGGCAGTAGAATTAAATTGTGAATGAAGCGTTGGCGATTGATTTCTACCCAACCATTGTCGTACCCCGTAATTAAATAGTGGCCGTCTGCATTTTCAAGATGAAGTTTCATACAAATATTCTAACCAATTTGTTGCTAGAGTAAACAATTATTGGATGATATTGCTGGTTTTGTATTAGATTCATGAATCTAGGGACAGGTTAATGCGCATATTTGGCCATTACAATTGCTTGCATAGGCTGTGGAAGGTAGAATTAGGCTTTGCAATAAATCGTGTTTACACCTTAGAGTTTAGCCATGCACCCCTTACATAAATCCAATAAGCTTAATAACGTTTGCTACGATATTCGTGGGCCGGTTTTGCAACGCGCGCGGCAAATGGAAGAAGAAGGACACCGCATTATTAAACTTAATATCGGCAACCCCGCCGCGTTTGGTTTTGAGGTGCCAGAAGAGATACAGCAAGACGTCATTCGCAATATGGGTAAAGCGGGTGGTTATACCGACAGCAAGGGCTTGTTCGAACCGCGCAAAGCCATTATGCACTACACGCAAAGCAAGCATATCCAAGGCGTGACTGTTGATGACATCATAATTGGTAATGGTGTTTCGGAATTGATTGTGATGGCCATGCAGGGATTGCTCAATAATGGCGACCAAGTATTAGTTCCTATGCCGGATTATCCGCTATGGACTGCCGCCGTTACTTTGGCTGGAGGAACTGCGCGCCATTATTTGTGCGATGAAGCCACTGGATGGATGCCGGACTTAAAGGATATCGAGTCTAAAATCACAGCCAATACCCGAGGTATTGTGGTGATTAATCCGAACAACCCTACCGGCGCCCTATACCCACAAGCGATTTTAGAAGGCATTATTGATATCGCTCGACATCATAATCTGGTGATTTTTGCCGATGAGATTTACGATAAAGTTTTATATGATGGCAATGTGCATACCTCTATTGCTTCGCTGGCTGAGGATGTGTTGTTTGTCACTTTTAATGGCTTATCCAAAAACTATAGAACTTGCGGCTATCGCTCGGGTTGGATGATTTTAAGTGGTGAGAAAAAACACGCCAAGGACTATATAGAAGGCCTGAATATGCTTGCCTCTATGCGCTTATGTGCGAATGTGCCTGGGCAACTCGCTATACAAACTGCGCTTGGCGGATATCAGAGCATAGATGACTTGGTTGCAGCTGATGGCAGGCTGTGCAAGCAACGTGATGTGGCTTATGAGCTATTGATTGCAATACCTGGTGTGACTTGCACTAAGCCACAGGCGGCGATGTACTTGTTTCCAAAATTGGATCCAAAAATCTACCCGATTGAAGATGATCAGCAATTCATTTTAGATTTATTACTTCAAGAGAAGGTATTGCTAGTTCAGGGCACTGGCTTTAATTGGAAAACGCCGGATCATTTCCGCGTGGTATTTTTACCTAATGTGGATGACTTAACTGAAGCCATTCATCGCATCGCAAGATTTTTAGAGAGTTATAGAAAGAAACACGGAGCTTTAGTTTGAAAAATACAGCGTTAAAAGATTTGAATGTAGGCTTACTTGGCATAGGAACAGTTGGTGGCGGCACATTTAATGTGCTGATACGCAATGCTGAAGAGATTTTCCGTCGTAGTGGACGTCATATTAAAATCACACATGTGGCTGATCGCAATTTAGAGGCAGCGCGTGCATTTGTTGCAGGAAAAGCTGAAGTCACCGATGATGCATTTTCTTTAGTCAACAATCCTAATATTGACGTCATCGTTGAGTTGATTGGCGGTTATGGGGTTGCTAAGGAGTTAGTTCTTACCGCGATTGCCAATAAAAAGCATGTAGTGACTGCGAATAAAGCCTTAATCGCTTTACACGGCAATGAGATCTTTGCCGCAGCGCGTGCCAACAATGTTATCGTGGCTTATGAAGCAGCGGTTGCTGGTGGTATTCCCATTATTAAAGCACTACGTGAGGGTCTTGGGGCTAATCGTATTGAATGGGTGGCTGGCATTATCAATGGGACGACCAACTTTATTCTCAGCGAAATGCGTGAAAAAGGTCTAGCTTTTAGTGACGTTTTGGGCGAAGCACAACGTTTAGGTTATGCCGAAGCCGATCCAACATTTGATGTTGAAGGCATCGATGCTGCCCATAAAATTACCATTATGTCTGCCATTGCTTTTGGTATGTCGATGAAGTTTGAACAGGCCTATACCGAAGGAATTACCAAGTTGCAGCAAGTTGATATTAAATATGCTGAAGAATTAGGCTACCGCGTGAAGTTACTTGGAATCACTAAGCGTACAGAAGATGGTGTTGAGTTACGTGTGCATCCAACCCTGATTCCTGAAAAACGTTTGCTGGCCAACGTCAATGGCGCTATGAATGCAGTTGTAGTGAAGGGCGATGCAGTTGGCCCAACGTTATATTATGGTGCTGGTGCTGGCGCTGAACCAACAGCCAGTGCGGTTGTGGCCGATTTGATGGACGTTGCACGATTAATGGATGCAAGTAGCGCACAGCGCGTACCTTATTTGGCATTTCAGCCTGAGCAGGTCTTAGATCTGCCTATATTACCTATAGACGAAGTAAGTAGCGCTTACTATCTACGTTTACGTGCCAAAGATAAGCCGGGCGTATTGGCCAATGTTACCAAGATTTTAGGCGATCGCGACATCTCTATTGATGCAATGATGCAAAAAGAACCGAATGAAAATGACACCGAAGCTGATATTGTGATTTTGACTCATATCACGGTGGAAAAAAACATGAATCAGGCGATTGCTGCGATTGAAGCGTTGGATGCAATTACAGGAAACGTGATGCGTATTCGTATGGAAGAGCTCAGTAAATAAAGCCGTCAGTTAAAAACTCATAAAGTTAAGTCAAGCAACCATGAAATATATTTCTACCCGTGGCCAATCGCCAGCACAAACCTTCAGTCAAATTTTGCTCGGAGGTCTAGCGCCTGACGGTGGCTTATATTTGCCAGAAAGCTATCCGCAATTAAGTGATGCTGATTTAACAGCGATGCGCAATATGTCCTACGCCGATTTGGCGTTTGCGATTTTGTCGCGCTTTGTGGATGATATTCCAGCGCCTGATTTAAAAGCCATTATTCATAAAACTTATCGGCCAGATGTTTACGCCTACACAAGGCCTAATCAGCAGGCATCTGACATTACGCCAACTTTAAAGTTAGAGGATGATTTGTACTTACTATGTTTATCCAATGGTCCAACGCTGGCGTTTAAAGATATGGCGATGCAGTTGCTGGGCAATTTGTTTGAATATGTATTAAGTCGTGAAGGTAAAACCACCAATATTTTAGGGGCAACTTCTGGCGATACTGGCTCTGCGGCTGAATACGCCATGCGTGGTAAAAAAGGCATACGTGTTTTTATGCTGTCTCCACATAAGAAAATGAGCCGTTTTCAAGCGGCACAAATGTTTAGCCTGCATGACGACAACATCTACAATATTGCAGTGAATGGTGTGTTTGATGATTGTCAGGACGTGGTGAAAGCCGTGTCCAATGATGCCATTTTTAAGGCGCAGTATAAAATCGGCGCGGTCAATTCAATTAACTGGGGTCGCATCGTAGCGCAAGTGGTCTATTACTTTAAAGGTTACTTCGCAGTCACCGATAATAATGCACAAAAGGTCAGCTTTGCTGTGCCATCAGGTAACTTCGGAAACGTTTGCGCTGGTCATATCGCACGCATGATGGGGTTGCCTATTGATCAATTAGTTGTAGCTACTAATGAAAATGACGTGCTGGATGAATTTTTCAAAACCGGAATTTATCGGCCACGCGGTGCTGCTAATACTTACCATACTTCTAGCCCGTCTATGGACATTAGTAAGGCTTCCAACTTTGAGCGCTTTGTATTTGATCTCGTTGGTCGTGATGGAGATAAAACGCGTGAGCTTTGGAGTTCAGTCGATAGCGGTGCTAGTTTTGATTTAAACGCAGATGGATTTTTTAATAAAATCAGTCGCTATGGTTTTGTCTCAGGAAGTAGTAATCATGCGCAACGCATGCAGACGATACGTGAGGCGGCAGGTCGTTATGATGTTGTGGTTGATACACATACCGCTGATGGCCTCAAGGTGGCTTTAGAGCATAAAATAGCTGGCGTGCCTATGTTGGTGCTAGAAACCGCGCTACCAGCTAAATTTGAAGATGCGATTATTGAAGCATTAGGCGCTGCGCCAGAGCGCCCAGTTGCTCTAAATGGCATAGAAGCTTTGCCACAGAAATTTAGTGTTATGGATGCTGATGTAGAGGCGATTAAGGCCTATATCGTCGCAAATACTTAATTAGTCAAACTCATCATTGTTATATTAGGCGGGAATAGCTTATGCAGGTTTATCACGATCTACTTAATCATGTGTTAGTCCATGGTAATCAAAAAGAGGATCGCACGGGTACTGGGACACTATCAGTATTTGGTTACCAAATGCGCTTTGATTTGGCTGCTGGATTTCCGTTACTGACTACCAAAAAAGTACACCTTAAGTCTATTATTCATGAGTTGTTATGGTTTTTACAAGGCAGCACCAATATTGCTTATTTAAAAGAAAATGGTGTCAAGATTTGGGATGAATGGGCAGATGCAGAAGGTAATTTAGGGCCAGTCTATGGGTATCAATGGCGCAATTGGCCACGTCCAGATGGCACTCATATTGACCAAATTACCCAAGTTGTAAATAGCATCAAGACCAATCCCGATTCTAGACGTTTAATTGTTTCAGCTTGGAATGTGGCGGATGTTGATCAAATGAAATTACCGCCATGTCATGCTTTTTTTCAGTTCTATGTGGCCCCAGCAGCTGCCGGTGATGCAGATCGAAGAGGTAAGTTAAGCTGCCAACTGTATCAACGTAGTGCGGATATCTTTCTAGGAGTGCCGTTTAATATTGCTTCTTATGCTTTGCTGACGATGATGGTTGCACAGGTATGCAATTTAAGGTTGGGTGATTTTGTGCATACATTAGGTGATGCGCATATTTACAATAATCACCTAGCGCAAGTGCATGAGCAATTGGCGCGCAAAGCTAAAGAATTGCCAACCATGCAGATCAATCCTACAGTTAGCGATATTTTCAGCTTCAAGTACGAAGATTTTAACTTGGAAAATTACGACCCAGATCCAGCCATTAAAGCGCCGGTTGCTGTGTGATGAATAACCTGTCAATCATTGTAGCTGTGGCTGAAAATGGTGTCATCGGTCACCAGAACGCACTTCCATGGCACCTACCTGAAGATTTAAAAAACTTCCGTGCACTTACTACAGGCCATCATATTATTATGGGTCGTAAGACCTATGAGTCACTAGGAAGATTGCTACCAGGGCGTACTACGGTGATTGTGACGCGTAATCCTTCCTATAAGATTGAAGGGGCACTCATTGCACATAACCTAGAAGCAGCCATTGATCTATGCCAGCATGATACAGAAGTGTTTTTGATTGGCGGGGCCGAGCTATACCTAGCTGGACTAAGTTTGGCCAGTAAGCTTTATATCACGGAGATTGCATTAGCGCCTGCAGGCGACGCCTTTTTTCCAGAGGTGAATGCTAAGGTATGGTCCGAGATCTCACGTGAGGCCCACACTTCAGCACAAGGACTAACTTTTAGTTACGTGACATATACGCGTAAATCCTAGCCTAATAAAGCGCTAGGAGATAGGACTATTGCTAAGTCCTATTTCTGCTCTACACAATCCACGTAATAAACCGCTTTACCATCCACGATTTCTTTGACTAAACCATGGTTGTCCGTTTCAAATCCTGGAAATTTCTCATTAAATTCACGGGCGAACTTAAGATAATCAACAATAATTTTATTGAACTGTTCACCAGGAATTAATAGCGGAATACCAGGTGGATAAGGTGTTAACAGCACAGCGGTTACGCGGCCTTCCAAATCGTCAATGGGCACGCGGTCAATTTCCCTATGCGCCATTTTAGCAAAAGCATCTGTTGGCTTCATTGCAGGCACCATGTCTGAAAGATACATTTCAGTGGTTAAGCGTGCAACATCATTAGCTTTATAGACTGCATGTATCTGTTCACATAAGTCGCGCAGGCCAACTTTTTCATAGCGTGGTTGTTTGATAATAAATTCTGGCAATACTTTCCATAGTGGCTGATTCTTATCATAGTCATCTTTAAACTGCTGTAATGCTGCAACCATGGTGTTCCAGCGGCCTTTGGTGATACCGATGGTGAACATAATAAAGAATGAATACAAGCCAGTTTTTTCAACAATGACACCATGTTCAGCCAAGTACTTGGTTACAATCGCCGCTGGAATACCGAATTTATCTGAGAAATCACCTTTAATGTCTAGGCCAGGCGTAATAATGGTGGCTTTAATCGGATCAAGCATATTGAAGTTTTCAGCCAAATTGCCAAAACCATGCCAAGCTTCATCAGCCTTAAGCATCCACGCATCGCGTTCTTCTAAACCTTCTTCAGAGAGATCATCTGGACCCCAAACTTTAAACCACCAATCAGCACCCCATTCTTCATCCACTTTACGCATCGCGCGGCGGAAGTCTAAGGCTTCCATTAAACTTTCTTCTACCAGCGCTGTACCGCCTGGAGCTTCCATCATGGCGGCAGCTACATCAATACTGGCAATAATGGAATATTGCGGGCTGGTCGACGTGTGCATTAGGTACGCTTCATTAAATATATCGCGGTCTAGTTGATAGTTTTCGGCATCCTGTACTAAAATTTGACTGGCCTGGCTAAGGCCTGCAAGTAATTTATGTGTGGACTGCGTAGAAAACACCATGCTCTCTTTGCAGCGTGGGCGATCTGCACCGATCGCGTGGTAGTCACCATAGAAATCATGGAACGTAGCATGTGGCAACCAGGCTTCATCAAAATGTAGCGTATCTATTTTTCCATCAAGCATTTCTTTAATTTCTTCTACGTTGTACAACACACCATCATACGTAGACTGGGTAATGGTTAATACCCGTGGTTTTACATGTTTATCTGTGGCGAATGGGTTGCGCTCAATTTTCTTTTTGATATTTTCCCACTCAAATTCGCTCTTTGGAATCGGACCAATAATGCCAAAGTGGTTGCGCGTAGGCATTAAAAATACCGGTATCGCCCCAGTCATAATAATGGAATGCAAAACTGATTTATGGCAGTTACGATCTACTACAACGACATCACCGGGAGCGACGGTTGAGTTCCAAACGATTTTATTAGAGGTAGAAGTACCGTTGGTAACAAAGTATAAATGATCGCAATTGTAAATACGTGCAGCATTACGCTCAGAAGCCGCTACTGGACCAGTATGGTCGAGTAGTTGGCCTAATTCATCAACGGCGTTACACACGTCAGCACGCAGCATGTTTTCACCAAAAAACTGGTGAAACATTTGACCTACTGGAGATTTTAAAAAAGCGACCCCCCCAGAGTGTCCTGGGCAATGCCAAGAGTATGAACCATCGGCCGCATAGTGCACTAATGCGCGAAAGAACGGCGGTGGTAAGCTATCTAAATAGGTGCGTGCTTCACGCAGAATATAGCGCGCCACAAATTCTGGTGTATCTTCATACATATGGATAAAGCCATTAAGCTCACGCAAGATCTCATTGGGGATATGACGTGAGGTGCGGGTTTCACCATGCAAAAAGATTGGAATTTCTTCATTGCGATAACGAATTTCATCTACAAACTTACGTAGGTTATTTAAAGCTTCCTGATTTTCTTCAATAAACTCATTATCATCAATAGAAAGTATAAAGGCCGATGCGCGACTTTGTTGCTGCGCAAATGAGGTAAGGTCACCGTAGCTGGTGACGCCCAATACTTCAAACCCTTCATCCTCGATGGCTTTCGCTAATACGCGTATGCCTAAGCCTGAAGCATTCTCTGAACGAAAATCTTCATCGATAATGACTACTGGAAATCTAAATTTCATTTAAAGCCCTTAATAAATTGGTGCGCTAATACAATGGCTTGCATGATTAAATTTTAGGTAACGTGACGCCAACTTGACCTTGATATTTACCACCACGGTCTTTATAACTAGTCTCACATACGTCGTCAGCATCGGCTTCAAAGAACAGTACTTGCGCACAACCTTCGTTAGCATAAATTTTTGCCGGTAGTGGCGTGGTGTTGCTGAATTCTAGTGTGACATAACCTTCCCACTCAGGCTCAAATGGTGTCACATTGACAATTATGCCACAGCGCGCATAGGTTGATTTTCCTAAGCAAATTGTCAGCACATTGCGTGGGATCCTGAAATACTCCACGGTGCGAGCTAAGGCAAATGAGTTAGGCGGAATAATGCAGTAATCTGCATTCACTTCCACAAAGGAATTAGGATCAAAATTCTTGGGATCTACAATAGTACTATTGATGTTAGTGAACAATTTAAATTCTGTGGAGCAACGTATATCGTAACCATAGCTTGAAGTGCCATATGACACCATACGTTCACCATTGGCATTACTCTTAACTTGATTTGGCTCAAACGGCTCTATCATGCCGTGTTGCTCTGCCATTTTACGGATCCACTTGTCTGATTTTATGCTCATCGCTGTATGCTTTTTATGTGTTAACCAAGATAAAAAAGCGGAGTATTAACCCCGCTTTTAGTAATTGCAAATAATAACAATAAATAAGGATTTATATGTATTTTTTTAGTGTTTATCGCCACCTAATTCGATGCTGTAACGCCAGAACTGATCTTCAGATTCAAAAATAACGCCTGACTCTTTTGGATCGTGGCTACCGGCTACATATTGATGCACCGTTGATAGGTCAGCTGCCCAGGCTTTAACGATAGGATCAATTAAACGCCACTGCGCTTCAACTTCACTGATATGTAGATATAGCGATGGGTCGCCTTCCATCAAGTTAAGTAATAGCGATTCATATGAATCGATAGACTCATCGCTAGCTAAGCGTTGTGGCATATCAATCGCCATAGTGCGCGTGGCAATGTCTAAACCCGGAATCTTAGATTCAACCTCCATTTTTAGGCATTCATGAGGCTGAATATTGAGGATTAGCCAGTTTTGATGCTGCTCTGCTGACAATTGCATCGGCGCTTTTTTGAAGCGTATTGAAATGGCGGTATTGCCTTCATGCATGCGCTTTGCGGTGCGCACGTAGAACGGTACGCCTTTCCACCGCGGGTTGTTAATAAATAACTTCATGGCCGCGTATGTTTCGGTTACGCTTGCAGCAATGCCATCTTTAGCCAACTCTTCCAAATAACCCTGCACATTTTCACCATGGCCATCAGCAGCGCAAACGCGACCGGCAGCATATTGAGCGCGAAATGCGTTGTGCTTTAGATCTGTAAGTGGAATCGGTTCAATCGATTGCAATAACTTGATTTTTTCTGCACGAATACTGTCAGGGCTTAAATCTTTAGGTTTTTCCATCGCGACCAAGGCTAAGGTTTGCAATAAGTGGCTTTGTGCCATGTCTCGTAATGCACCTGTTGTGTCATAAAACTGCGTACGGTCACCGACGCCTAACGTTTCGTTATTAGTAATCTGCACATGGTCGATATATTGGTTATTCCAAATCGGCTCAAACATGGTGTTGGCAAAACGTGTCAGCATGATGTTTTGTAGGGCTGATTTTCCCAGATAATGGTCTATACGGTAAATCTGACTTTCTTTTAAATGCTTTGTAATTGCAGCTTGTAGTGCTTGTGCACTTTCTAGGTCAGTACCAAATGGTTTTTCAATTAATACGCGTCGCCAGTATTGGCTTTCATCTAACAAGCCTACGCCAGACAGTTGTTCAACGATAGGGGAAAAGTCAGTAGGACGGACTGATAAAAAGTAGGCTAGGTTTTGTGGGAATATTGAGGCATCGGCCAGTTTTTCCTGCATTTTTTTGAAAGCGTCAGGATCAGTCGGTGGGTTAGCATGATAATGATTACGGTTGATAAAACGCTCAAAGTCCTTTTGGTCATAACCTTTTTTAAATTTAGTATCCAACATTGCTTTAATATCTGCTTGCCAAGCTTCGCGTGAAACGTCGCCCCGACCTACACTTAAAATAGCCATTTGCTCTGGCAAGCGTCCTGCAGCGTCTAGGCGAAACAAGCCCGGCATCAACTTGACGCGGGATAAGTTACCACTTGCACCAAATAATACTAGCGTACAGGGGTCAATTTTTTTCATTTAAAAACCTTAAAATATATTGTGTAAATCAAGCCTGAGAGGCCCAGCAAAACCACTTGGGCGATTTTCGCTTAGTGGTCTTACACTATTAGTGTCGGCTTTCAGCGGCAGAACCGTCAGTTGGAATGTCTAGGTCACCCCAACCTAATCGGCGATGAAATAACTCAAGTAATAAGCCCCAGCTTTGTAAAGCGAGTGCTGGATCGTAACGTGGTCCTTCATCACGCATAAACGCATGCTGACCATTTACTTCATGCCAAGTAAAGCGTGCGCCGACTTCTTCAAGGCGTGCCTTTAATAAGTTGCGACCTTCCAATGGCACGTGCGGGTCTTGACGACCCCAAATGTGTAATAGCTCACCTTTAATTTCATCAGCGCGCTCCATAGAGTTATCGTTCTTGCCTAGACCTAAACCTTTTTTATGGATATCAGTAGCGTAGAAACAAGTAGTTGCAAGTACATCTGGATTCATTGCCGCACGGAATGCTAAGTGACCACCGATGCAGATGCCCATCACGCCTAGACGTCCAGTACAGTCATCACGTGACTTTAAATAATCCAGAACGGCACGCGCATCGGTATCATAAGAAGAAAGTTCTTTCGTGATTTTATGGGCGTTACCACGTGTTGTGCCTTCTTCGTCATAAGATAGCACGGTGCCAGGCGTTTCTAGCTCATGGTAAATTTCTGGGCAAGCCACAATAAAGCCGTGACCGGCCAACATGGCTGCAGTGCGGCGAATTGGACCAGTTACTTGGAATATTTCTGAAAACATGAGTATGCCGGGATATTTACCTGGGGCTGCTGGCCGAAAGATATGGGCGCGCATGTCTCCAGTGGGGGTTGAAATGTCAGCAATTTCATTGTCTTTGATTAGCATTTGTTTGTCCTTTTGCGTAACCCGATATAATAAAGCAATGGGGCGATTACACACAATGATCTAGTGTAAAAAAATGCATAAAAAGCATGACAATAATCAAGTTTTCGTGTCAAATTCGCCCTGACTTTTTTAAGATGAGAATTATCAATGACGCAGACTAATAATATTCAATGGCATAGCTTGGCTAGTATTGAATCTTTACGCCATCAAGTCTGTGATGAAATTGTGCAACGCGCCACTGAGGCAATTGCCACACGCGGAAAATTTTCCATCGTGCTTGCTGGGGGTCATACACCACGCGCCGTGTATCGATTACTTCGTGACGTGAAAGCAGATTGGGCACATTGGCACGTTTACCACGGCGATGAGCGTTGTCTAGCGCCTGATGATATCGATAGAAATAGCCTAATGGCCCGTCAGGCATGGCTGCAATATGTAGCTATTCCAGAAAGTCAGATACATGATATTCCTGCCGAATTGGGTCCTGTAGCAGGCGCACGCGCTTATGCACAAACACTGAAAGAAGTTGGCACTTTTGATGTCGTGCTATTGGGGTTGGGAGAAGATGGGCATACCGCTAGCTTGTTCCCAGGGCAGGAAGTTGATAACAGTGCCGATGCAGTCCCCGTATTTAATTCACCTAAGCCTCCACTTGAACGGGTTTCCCTAAGTCAGCAACGCCTTAATAATAGTCGCGAAGTGTTGTTTTTAGTGACTGGCGCCGGCAAGCAGCAGGCGGTAGATAATTGGCGTAATGGGGTGGCAATACCTGCAACCTTAATTGCACCGAAAGAAAGTGTAGAGATTTTTTGTTACGAAGTGGATTTAGACGCTTAGGGATATCTAATCTAAGCTACGTACCTATGGTCCAAAACATGGCAATCACAGCCACAGCCATCACCCCAGCACAAAGCCATCCCATCAGCTTTAATGCTGGATTTAACGTAAATTTACCCATAATTTCTGGGCGGCTTGCCATCAAGAGCATCAATACCATTATTGGCACTGAGATCACGCCGTTAATCACAGCGCTCCAATAAAGGGCTTTGATTGGATCGATTGCGGTAAAGCAAAGCGCCACACCTATCAAAGTAGAGGTGGCGATAATACTGTAGAAGCCTTTGGCGCGCATAGGCTCTAACTCTAAGCTACTGCTCCATTCAAATGCGCCGGCCATGGCGTACGCTGCTGAGCCTGCCAATACTGGGATAGCCAATAAGCCAGTGCCTATGATGCCTGCGCTAAATAAGAAATATGCAAATTCGCCGGCAATCGGTCTCAGGGCTGTGGCGGCTTGTGCTGAGGTTTGAATGTCAGTGATGCCATGTAAGTTGAGCGTCACTGCCGTGGTCAATATAATAAAAAATGCCACTAGATTAGAAAATCCCATGCCAATATAAGTGTCAATTTTAATGCGTTTAAAGTTATCAGGTGCCTGTATAGGCGCAACTATGAGGGGCTCTTGACCAGGATTCATGAGCTGTTCTTCAACTTCTTGTGAGGCTTGCCAAAACAAGAGATAGGGGCTGATTGTGGTACCAAATACTGCTACTACGGTCATCACATATTGGGGTTGCCATGAAAGGGTTGGCCACAGGCTCGCGCTAAGCACTTGTATCCATGGAATCTGCACCACGAAGATGGTCGCTACATAAGCCATTAAACTCAGTGTCAGCCACTTCAGCACGCGTACATAACGTCGGTAGGGGATTAGGATTTGCAATAGCAGTGAAAGCAAGCCTATTCCTATGGCATAAAAGTGGATGCGACCGCCCATGAGTAACTTAAGGGCATCGGCCATTGCGGCAATGTCGGCTGCGATATTAATGGTATTGGCGATTAGGAGTAAGCCGACGATGCTATAAAGTAACCATACTGGATAATGCTGACGTATGTTAGATGCAAGACCATGGCCGCTAACACGACCAATTCTTGCGCTAATCATTTGTATTCCAGCCATTAATGGATAGGTAAACACTACCGTCCACAGCATATTTAAGCCAAATTGCGCGCCAGCCTGAGAGTAAGTTGCAATGCCGCTGGGATCGTCATCGGCAGCGCCAGTAATTAATCCTGGCCCCAATTTCTTAAACCACTGGCCGTAAGTTAGGGACTTTGGCTTTAGCATGGCTTTGTTAACTGTTCTGGATCACAATGTTAGGGAATTTACTGCTATGGTCCAAACTAGAGTTAGCGATTTTAATCGCAGCAGCGCGCGCAATTTGCTTATAAATGGCAGCGATATCACCATCAGGTTCTGCAATCACAGTAGGTTGGCCGCCGTCAGACTGTACTCGGATACGCATATCTAAAGGTAAACTGCCAAGCAGATCAACATTGTAATCTTTACACATTAAGGCGCCACCACCACTGCCGAAAATAGGCTCTTCATGACCACATTGACTACAGATATGGGTACTCATATTTTCAACGATGCCCAAAATTGGGATGCCAACCTTTTCCAGCATTTTTAGACCCTTGCGGGCATCAAGTAACGCAATGTCCTGTGGAGTGGTGACAATAATGGCACCAGTCACCGGAATTTTTTGCGCCAACGTCAACTGAATATCCCCAGTACCTGGAGGTAAATCAATAACTAGGTAATCTAAATCACGCCATTTAGTATCACGCAATAATTGTTCTAGCGCACCTGTGACCATTGGTCCGCGCCAAACCATAGGGGTGTCAACATCAACCAAAAATCCAATCGACATCGCTTGTATGCCATGACCCATCATTGGATCCATACTTTTACCATCAGCACTTTCTGGACGACCGCTAATGCCTAACATTTGTGGTTGGCTAGGGCCGTAGATGTCAGCGTCAAGTATCCCAACTGTCGCACCTTCAGCGGCTAGGGCAAGTGCCAAGTTGACCGAGGTAGTGGATTTTCCTACGCCACCTTTACCAGAGGCGACTGCGATAATATTTTTAACATTAGGTAATAAATTAACCCCTCGCTGTGCACTATGCGTCACGATTCGACTGCCAATGTTCACCGTAATCGAGCCAATCTGATTGATGTTCATCAACTGTTTAATTACCAATGATTTTAAGCTATCAAATTGGCTTTTTGCTGGGTAGCCAAGAACTATGTCTAAGCTGACATTATCACCATCAATTTTAATATTTTTCACAGATTTACTAGTGACAAAATCACGACCAGTATTAGGATCTATGAGTGTTTGTAAGGATTGGGTGATGGTTTGTTCGTTAATGAGCATGGTTTTAAGTTCTAATATTTTTTGAAGCATTAGTTTAGCGTAATCGGCAGTTTAATTACTACATTAGATACACATTTGCTAAAATAGCTCCTTTAGCTTATTCAAAGATTCATTTATCTCATGTCACGCAAAATTTTAGTCACGTCTGCTTTACCGTATGCTAATGGCAGTATTCACCTTGGACATTTGGTTGAATATATCCAGACTGATATTTGGGTGCGTTTTCAAAAAATGCAAGGTCATACCGTGCATTATGTCTGTGCTGATGATACGCACGGCACGCCGATAATGCTTCGTGCAGAGAAAGAGGGCATTACTCCAGAGGCTTTAATTGAGAGCGTGCATCAAGAGCATGCAGCTGATTTTGCAGAGTTTTTAGTGAATTTTGACAATTACTATTCAACTAATGCACCAGAAAATAAAGCGCTTTCTCAGAGTATTTATAAAAAGCTGAAAGCCGCTGGGAAAATAGCGACTAAAACCATAGAGCAGTTCTACGATCCAGTAAAAAATATGTTTTTACCGGATCGCTTTATTAAGGGCGAATGTCCAAAATGCCATGCCAAAGATCAGTACGGAGACTCTTGCGAAGTATGTGGCGCAACCTACAATCCGACGGAGCTAATTAACGCTTATTCTGCAGTGTCTGGTGCAGCGCCTATTCGCAAAGAAACAGAGCATTACTTTTTTAAACTTTCAGAATGTGAAGATTTTCTAAAAGAATGGACTCGTTCAGGTACGCTACAAGGCGAAGCTGCTAATAAGATGGGGGAATGGTTTGAGAGCGGCTTAAATGATTGGGATATCTCACGCGATGCACCTTACTTTGGATTTGAGATCCCTGATGCGCCTGGCAAGTATTTCTATGTCTGGTTAGATGCGCCGATTGGCTATATGGCAAGTTTTATGAATCTGTGTGCCAAACAAGGGTTGGATTTTGATGAGTATTGGCAAGCAGATGCTACGACTGAGCTTTACCATTTTATTGGTAAGGATATACTATATTTTCATGCGCTATTCTGGCCGGCAACACTAGAGTTTAGTGGTCACCGTAAACCAACTAAGATTTTTTCTCATGGTTTTTTAACTGTTAATGGCGAAAAAATGAGTAAGTCACGCGGCACTTTTATTACCGCCCGTAGTTACTTAGATCATATTAAAAATCCTGAATATTTGCGATATTACTATGCCGCTAAACTAAATAGCAGTATGGAAGATATCGATCTGAGTTTGGATGATTTTGTGGCGCGAGTGAATAGCGATTTGGTTGGCAAGTATATTAATATTGCTAGTCGTACTGCAGGTTTTATTAACAAACGCTTTGCCGGTAAGTTGCAATCTGCAGCAGACAACATGGAGGTCGCTGAGATTAAGTCTGCGGCTATGCTTATTGCTAGCGCCTATGAAGCGCGTGAATACGGTAAGGCTATCCGTGAAATTATGCGTTTGGCTGATATTGCTAATGGCTATGTCGCGGATAAAGCGCCATGGGTGATGGCGAAACAAGAAGGACAAGACGCTGAACTACAACATGTATGCTCTGCTGCACTTGAGATGTTTCGCTTACTGACGTTGTACCTCAAACCAGTATTACCAAAATTAGCATTAGAAATTGAAAAATTTCTTAATATTACAGCCCTGACTTGGGAAAGCGTTGACTTATCATTAGTAGAAGGCCATGGCATCAACGCCTATGAGCACTTAATTACCCGTATCGAACCCACATTGATTGCAGCGATGACAGAAGCCAATAAAGAAAACCTCACCGCCACAGCGCAAGTTTCAGCGCCAGTTTTGGCACCTATAGCACCAGAGCTAGCTGATGCCGAGTACATTAGTATTGATGACTTTGCCAAGGTGGATTTGCGTATTGCTAAAATTGTCAATGCTGAGCATGTAGAGGGTGCAGAGAAATTGCTTAAATTGACACTAGATATTGGCGAAGCCACTACGCGCCAGGTGTTTGCCGGTATTAAATCTGCTTATGATCCAGCTACTTTAGTTGGAAGACTGACAGTGATGGTGGCTAATTTAGCGCCACGCAAAATGAAATTTGGAATGAGTGAAGGCATGGTTCTGGCTGCGAGCGATGAACGTGGTGGACCATTCATCTTAAGTCCAGATGCAGGTGCACAGTTCGGTATGCGAGTGAAATAAGGTTTTGAGATAATAGCGAAGAATCTAGACGCTATATCTCGCTTCAAACGCACTGATTATGAATGGTGATTAAGGCCTGTAAGGGGTCGTTAGCCAGTGTAATCGGCCTACCTATAACTAAGTAGCTAGCACCCATGTTGAGTGCGTCCTTGGGCGTTACAACGCGTGATTGATCATCTGGATTGGTATTGGCTGGGCGTATGCCTGGCGTCACCAAGCAAAATTCCGAACCTAGCTTTTGACGTAACATGGATGCTTCTAGCGCCGAACACACTACGCCATCTAACTCCGCTTGCTGCGTGAGCTTTGCCAGATTAAGTACATGGCTCGCTAGATCGCCGACAACACCGATCTGATTTAATTGCTGTTGGTTCATACTGGTGAGGACGGTCACTGCAATTAAGAGCGGTTTTGTGCTACTGGCATTAACGGCTGTACGTGCAGCCTCCATCATTTCTAGCCCACCGCTTGCATGGACATTAAGCATCCATACGCCAAGGTTGCTGGCAGCGCTACAAGCCTTGGCGACTGTGTTAGGAATATCGTGAAATTTAAGGTCAAGAAATACGCCAAAATTGGCGCGCGATAATTGCTCAATAAATTGCGGGCCAACCGCAGTAAATAATTCTTTACCTACTTTAAGCCGGCATAACGCTGGATCTAATTGATTGACAAGTTTTAAGGCGCTGGCAGCGTCAGCATAGTCAAGGGCTACAATAATTTTAGGGTCACGCAATAGATTGGTCATGTGATAGATTCGTGTTTAAGCTATTAGATAGTTGTGGGTTCAGCGGGTAATGCTTCCCACGCGTTGCAGGCAGGGCATTGCCAATGATGATATTTGGCTTTAAAGCCGCAATGCTCACAATAATAAGCGGTACGATTGCCGATGGCATGGCGCACAGCCTGTTGCATCAGTTGTGTATCCTGTTCGTGACTGACTTCTACAATAGCGCGTGCTTGCAGCAATTGATCTAAGGTATTCAAGCTAGGTTTTTTAATTAATTCATTACGTGCAAGTTTGGCAGCGCTTTCTGCGCCTTCTTCGGCCAAAGTGGCTTCAAACAACACGTTAAGTAACGACGTTAATTGATAGGTTTGCAAGTAGGTCTGTAATAGGGCTAAGCCTATATGGGTTTGATTGAGCGCGCGGTAGCTATTAAGTAATTTAGGTGCGATTAATCCTAGGTATTCAGGCTTCTGAAATTCTATGCGCTTCCAAGCAGAAATAGCCGCACTATGGGCGTTAGCTTCTGCCTCAAGGTCACCTAGTAATACATTGGCACGCACACAGTTTTTATTGGCATTGAGCGCTTGTTCCAGTTCAAAGCGCGCGCTGTGTGTATCATTAGCAAGTTGTGATTTAACAGCCATCTCGCAGTAATAATGTGCAATTTCTATGCGAAAAGGTACGCCAGAAAGCCTCTCTAATTCTGTGGCTGCTTTTACTGCGCGCTCCCATTCGCGTTCACGTACATAGATTTCTAGTAATGCACGTAATGCTGGTTGCCGATATCTATCATCATCTAGTGATTCAAATAGTTCTTCAGCACGGTCAAGTAAGCCTGCTTTGAGATAGTCCTGAGCCAGTTCTGCGCTTACAGCCATACGCTGTTGAGGCTCTAACTCTTTTTTTTGTAGTAGATTTAAATGTAAATGGATTGCGCGATCCACTTCGCCACGTCGTCTAAATAAACTGCCTAAGGCAAAGTGTAATTCGAGAGAATCGGTATTCGCTTGGACCGCTTCACTAAAGGCCTCAATGGCTTTGTCGTGCTGATTAGTAATTAGAAAGTTTAAGCCTTTAAAATAGGCTGCTGGCAGAGCCGTAGACTCTGCTAATAGTTGCTTTAAATCTACTCGAGCGGCGAGCCAGCCTAGGCTGAAAAATAGAGGCAGTGCTAATAACCACCAAAATTCAAATTCCATTGAGCTTCACTTTTTTATAATCATTATGAATAAGCAGCACTTGGCATCCATTGTGCGAAGCATTTTGTGCATGGTAATGTAATTATACCTTCAAAAAATTAATAATAAAAAAACGGCAGCTTGTGGCTGCCGTTTTTAGGTAGAACATCAAAGTAAAGTGACTTAGCCGCTTCACCTCGAACTAGCAGCCTAGCCTAGATCTACACGCTCACGTAACTCTTTACCTGCCTTAAAGTGCGGTACATGTTTTTCTGGAACCTGTACTTTACTGCCGGTTTTAGGATTACGCCCTAAACGCGGTGGACGGTAATTCAAGCTAAAGCTACCAAAGCCGCGAATTTCAATGCGCTCACCAGTGGCAAGGTTGTCGGACATCGCATCTAAGATTGCTTTTACTGATAGTTCGGCATCTTTCACCACTAATTGCGGGAAACGCTCAGCAAGTAGGGTGATTAGCTCTGATTTAGTCATGCTTGTGTGCCTTTATCTTGATAACTAAATGAGCTTATTTCTTGCTGTCTAGTTTAGCTTTTAATAACGCACCAAGGTTGGTTGTACCAGCAGCAGCGCCATCGCTAGACACTTGTGGTGCAACATCTTTAGTTTTAGCAGACTTAGCTTTAGGTTTAGCTTCAGATTTCTCTTCAGTTGAACTTGTAGCACCTGATGGATCAGCAGAAAGTTGTTTCACGCCTAGTGAAATACGCTCTTTTTCAACATCAATTGCTAAGATAACAGCTTGTAGTTCATCACCTTTTTTGAAGTTGCGGATTGCTTCTTCGCCAGTTTGTGACCATGATAAATCTGATAGATGTACTAAACCATCAATACCGCCTGGCAAACCAATGAATACGCCGAAGTCAGTAATTGATTTGATTTGTCCTGAAACGATATCACCTTTGTGATGTGTTGCAGAGAACTCATCCCAAGGATTAGCTTGGCACTGTTTCATACCTAATGATAAACGACGACGCGCTTCATCAATTTCCAGAATCATCACTTCTACTTCATCACCTAATTGCGCAATTTTGCCCGGATGAATGTTTTTGTTAGTCCAATCCATTTCTGAAACGTGAACTAAACCTTCAATACCTGGCTCGATTTCAACAAAGGCACCATAGTCAGTTAAGTTTGACACTTTACCGAATAAGCGTGTGCTTACTGGGTAACGGCGAGTTAAAGCAACCCATGGGTCATCGCCTAATTGTTTGATACCAAGTGAAACACGATTTTTCTCTTGATCGAATTTCAAGATCTTAGCTTCAACTTCTTCGCCTACTGTCAGTACTTCAGATGGGTGCTTAACACGACGCCAAGCTAAATCTGTAATGTGTAGTAAACCATCAATGCCACCTAGATCAACGAAAGCGCCATAATCTGTAATGTTTTTAACGATGCCTTTAACTACAGCACCTTCAGTTAAAGTACCCATTAACGCTTCACGATCAGCACCCATGCTAACTTCCATTACAGCACGGCGTGAAACCACGATATTATTACGTTTACGATCAAGTTTGATTACTTTTAAGTCACATTCTTTGTTTTCAAATGGTGTGGTGTCTTTTACTGGACGCACATCTACCAATGAACCTGGCAAGAAAGCCATGATACCGTTTACAGAAACGCGTAAACCGCCTTTAACTTTACCGCTAACAAAACCTTTAATGATACGGCCTTCGTTCATCGCATCTTCAAGATCTAGCCATGTTTCCATGCGTTTTGCTTTTTCGCGTGAAAGTACAGTTGAACCGAAACCATCTTCTAGTTTTTCAATCGCTACTTTTACAAAGTCGCCAACTTTAACTTCAAGTTCGCCTTGCGCATTGTGAAACTCAGAAGCGTTGATAACGCTTTCAGATTTAAGACCTGCATTAACAATCACGTGATCTTGGTCAACAGAAATCACTTCAGCAGTGATCACTTCGCCAGAACGCATTTCTTGGCGAGCTAAGCTTTCTTCAAAAAGCGCAGCAAAAGATTCCATGGATGAAACAGTAGATTTAGAAGTAGAAGCCATTAATTAAAATTACCTAAAAAATAATCCCACCTAGCAGTGGGTTGATTAAAAAAACTGCAGATCTTTGAGACGTGCAGGCGATAAAAAGCGTGTAAAAAAACTAAGGGTTGAATTATAACTAAAACATTGAAAAATAAAAGACTATTTGTGCATTTTATGCCAATATTTTTCTAAAATTAAGCTTACAGCATCGGAAATTGTTAAATTATCCGTCTCTAATAGTAACGCGTCTGTCGACATTATTAAAGGCGCAGCGGCGCGACTTTGATCACGCGCATCTCGCTGTTGTAAATCCAACAGGATATCAGCGTAATTGGCGATCTGATTTTTACCTAATAGTTGTTGGTAGCGTCGTTGGGCGCGCACATCGGTACTAGCGGTAAGAAATATTTTTAATGGTGCATCAGGAAATACTACGCTACCCATATCTCGTCCATCTGCCACTAAGCCTGGCGCTCGGCGAAAGCTATGTTGTAAATTAAGCAATACTGCCCGGAGTTGAGCATGAACCGCCACTTCAGAGGCGCCTTTACCCATCTGCTCACTACGAATAACATCAGAAACGTCGGCATCATTGAGAAATATCTGATCGCCAGTAAATTGAATGTGTAGCTCTTTGGCGCAGGCCGAAACCTCAGATGCGTTTCCCCATGCAATATTTTTTTGCTTGGTAGCCAATGCAACTATGCGATATAACGCTCCTGAATCTAAGTAATGAAAACCAAGTTCAGTTGCCACCAGTTGCGCCACAGTTCCTTTGCCAGATGCCGAAGGCCCGTCAATGGCAATCACAGGAATAGCGTTTGCCATCATGGCTGCACAATCTCAGAAAATCGTAAAAAATAGTCGGGGAAAGTTTTGCTTACGCATTTAGGGTCGTTGATTGTAATTGGCACATTACCAAGTGACACCAGTGAAAAGCACATCGCCATCCGGTGGTCGTCATAAGTATCAATGCTGGCATTCGGAATTAGTTGAGCAGGTGGTATGACCTTAATGAAGTCAGCGCCTTCTTCTACAATCGCACCTACTTTACGCAATTCTGTCGCCATCGCCGCAATGCGGTCGGTTTCTTTTACGCGCCAGCTAGCAATATTACGAAGCGTTGTTGTGCCGTCAGCAAATAAGGCCATGACGGCTAATGTCATGGCAGCATCAGGAATATGGTTGCAATCTAAGTCGATGGCTTTCAGTTTTATTGCCTTACTTGCGCTAATTGAATTCTCTGCATAAGTGATATTTGCGCCCATCATGGCTAAGGCTTCTGCAAAGCGAACGTCACCTTGAATGCTATCTTTACCGATGCCGTCTACACGAACATCTCCTGCAATTGCACCTGCAGCCAGAAAGTAAGAGGCGCTAGAAGCATCACCTTCAACAAATATTTGCTGTGGGCTAACGTACTGGCTATTGGCGGCAATGGTAAAGCGCTGCCATCCATCGCGTTGCACTGGTACGCCAAATTTTTCCATTAAATTCAGCGTAATGGCTATATAGGGTTTAGAGATTAGTTCGCCGACAACTTCTATCGTGGCTTTTTGTTTGGTCAAAGGCAAAGCCATTAATAGCGCTGTTAAAAATTGACTGGATACATCACCACGAATTTTGATGGGCTTAGTTAAATCCAACTGCGCTGGCGCTATTTTTAACGGGGGAAAGCCTTTGTTCTGAGTATATTGAATGTTTGCACCGGCCTGCACTAAGGCATCAACCAAGTCTGCAATCGGACGCTCATGCATACGCGGAACGCCAGAGAGTGTGTAATGACCATTGGATAGCGCTAATGCTGCAGTCAGCGGTCTAAAAGCGGTGCCGGCATTGCCGAGAAAAAAGTCAGCCTGCTTAACGTTAAAATTACCACCACAGCCAGTCACGCGCCATGCGTTCTCGGCAAAGTTATCCAGTTTAATCCCTAATGTTTGCAGAGCTTCCAGCATACGACTGGTGTCATCAGAGGCCAGTAAGTCCCGAATTTCTGTGATGCCAGTCGCTAACGCTGCCAGCAAGAGTGTTCGATTGGAAATGCTTTTAGAGCCGGGTAGGGTGATATGGCCGGTAGCGTGGATGGCCGGTGCTAGGCGAAGTGTTTCCAGAGTACTCATGTTGAACCTATTTATTTTGGTTTGACTTAGCCCAAGCATTACGGGCAAAGCTTGCGCGCTCAAACAAAGCTTGTAAGCCAACGCGGTCTTCATTTTCAAGCAGATTTTTTAAGTTACCGATCTCTGCTTGGTAGGCGCTCAGTTCACTTAACAATGCATTCTTATTGGCTAAGCTGATATCCCGCCACATTTCAGGGTTGCTGCCGGCAATGCGGGTAAAGTCCCTAAATCCACTAGCAGCAAAGCCAAATAGTTGGTCTGCGTTGGGTCTTGAAGCAAGATCGTTCACTAAAGCAAACGCCAGTAAATGTGGCAAATGGCTGACAGCAGCAAAGATGCTGTCATGACTTTCTGCGCTCATCAGGCTGATCGTTGCGCCACAGCTTTTCCACAGATCTTTCACGCGATTTATGGCTTGCTGTGGCGTGTTAGCTGTTGGAGTTAACACTACATTTTTATGAAGAAATAAGTCGTTGCTTGCCGCGCTAACGCCACTTTTTTCGGCACCTGCAATCGGGTGACCCCCTACAAACTGTGTGCTCAAGTCTTTCAATATTTGATTGGCATACCCTAATACATCAGACTTGGTACTGCCAGCATCGGTAACCACCGTTTGCTTTGATAAGTAAGGTTTAATCGCACGGAGTATGTCTGGTGTTTGTGCTACAGGCGTAGCAATTAGTATTATGTCGGCATCTTGAATTGCCTCCGCAATATTATTGCTAATCTCGTCTATTACGCCGAGCTCTAAGGCGGTTTGCAGGCTAGAACTACTTCGGCCTACACCCACAATATGTGGCGCATCATCATTCGCTTTTTTTAAAGCTAATGCTACCGAGCCCCCAATCAGACCCACACCAAAGATCACCAGTTTTTTCAAAGTAGATTTATTCTTATTTTAATAGGGCAGATTGTAACATTGTTGGAATTAGCTAATGGTGTGGGATTGTATTTTTATTGGGATTGGGCAGGTATTAATGGCAACCATTCATCATCGAGTAGTTTTTGTAAGGGTTGGAAGTTCTCTTTGTAAGCCATTTTTTGACTATGTTCAATCCAATAACCTAGGTATAAAAACGGTAGTTGTAGGCTTCTTGCCCACTCAATTTGCCATAAAACATTGTATGTGCCTAAACTGGCTTTATGATTATCAGTATCGTAAAAAGTATAAACTGCAGAAATGCCGTCACGCACAATATCAATGACGCTCACCATTTTCAGTTGTTGATCTTGCCTAAATTCAACCATGACTGACCCCACATTGCTTTGACATAAAAAAGTGCGATATTGCTCAGCTTCATCCACCTCTGTTTTAGACTCTGCCTTAATGATGTCGTCTGCATGGCGGGCCTGTTGGTACTTAGCATAAAGATCATAATGCTCAGGTCTGAAGGAGACCGGCATGACGTTGGCGGTTAGGTTTTGGTGTTGCTTATACGCGCGTTTTTGACTACGGTTAGTTACAAATTCTTTCAAAATAACCCGTACCGAAATGCAGGCATTGCAGGTTTCGCAATGGGGTCTATAAACAAACATGCCACTGCGTCTAAACCCTTGCTGTATAAGGTTGTTATAAATATTGGTATCAACTAAATCCTGAGGGATTGCGACCAAACTCTGCGCCATTTTATTGGGTAAATAACCACACGCATATGCTGTGGTGACATAAAACTGAAGTTTTTGTAAGGAAGTTTCGCTAGCTAAGGTCATGGTAAATTATAAACGAAATGTAATTAACCAGCTTTTATCAGCGATGATAATTGGCGGATAAAATCATCACGGTGAATCTCTGTGGCGCCTAAACTTGCCAGGTGTTTGGTGTGCATTTGACAATCGATTAGACCCACGCTCTCAGTTTGTAATTTTTGCACCAAACTTACAAAGGCTACTTTAGAAGCGTCAGCGACATCATGAAACATACTTTCCCCATAAAACATGCTGCCAATTTTTACGCCGTAGCATCCACCTACCAATATGCCTTCCTTCCATGCCTCGGCGGATATTACATAACCAGCCTCATGCATCGCACAATATGCATCAATGATATCGTCGTTAATCCATGTGCCATCTTGATTGTTCCGAGTACTATTACTACAAGCGCTTATCACTTGACGAAATGCCGTATTAAATCGGATATCAAACTTGGCTTGCTGTATTGTTTTTCGTAGAGATTTTGATATATTTAGGTTTGATGGATATAGCACCATGCGCGGGTTTGGGCTCCACCATAAAATAGGCTCTCCCTCACTAAACCAGGGGAATATGCCCTGTTTATAAGCAGATAGTAGTCGTGGCAAAGTTAAATCGGCGCCTATGGCAACCAAACCGTTAGGTTCTTTTAGCGCATCAGATAGCGGTGGAAAATCGCAATCATTTTCTAGGCTGGCAACGCGACCGTTGGCTAATTGATAGTAGGCATTACTCATGATACATAATAGTATTAAACAATCACCGACAATGCCAGCCGAAAATTGAAGCGTTTCAATCGGGTTTGCTCTCACTGGGGATGGATATACACTTTTAAATAGCGCTTGGTAAGTGTATGCCTAGCGGACATTCAACTTGTTAACATGACTGGGTAAAAAATGACGTATCTCATCATGAAATATATGATTACTGCAGGTGTTGTGGTGTTGGTTTCTGAACTTGCCAAACGCAGTGACAAGCTCGGTGGGCTAATTAGCGCCTTACCCTTAGTAACTGTGTTGAGCTTGATTTGGCTCTATGTTGAACATCAGCCAACTAGCAAAATTTCTAATCATGCTTACTACACATTTTGGTATGTGCTGCCAACATTGCCAATGTTTCTGTTGTTTCCATATTTACTGCCAAGATGGGGCTTTGCGCTTAGCTTAGCTGCTTGTGTGGTGTTTACGGTGCTATTGTTCGCAAGTTATGCCGCGTTGCTAAAACAATTTGGTATTGATTTACTATAAAACCTACTTTATTTAAGGGTTTAATCTTACGTATTTTTACAAAAAAAGCTTCTTAATCAGTTAATTAGCGCGTAAAATGCGCGAACTTTTAAAGTTTATAGTAGATATTTTGGAACAATACACCACCATGTTAGCCAAGCCCATTCATACCTATCGCCCGTATTGGGCGAAACGGTTTGGGGCTGCGCCGATGCTTCCGATGAGCCGTGCAGAAATGGATGCGCTGGGTTGGGATAGCTGTGACATTATCCTAGTGAGTGGTGATTGTTATATCGATCATCCTAGTTTTGGCATCGCTTTAGTCGGTCGCTTGTTGGAAGCGCAAGGTTTTCGTGTGGGCATTATTGCCCAACCTGACTGGCAAAATGCGAGTGCATTCAAAATTTTAGGTAAACCTAATTTGTATTTTGGCGTTACCGCCGGCAATATGGATAGCATGGTCAATCGCTATACTGCAGATCGTAAGATTCGCAGTGATGATGCATATACGCCAGATGCTGCACCGAATAAGCGCCCAGATCGCGCCGTTTTGGTCTATAGCCAACGTTGCCGTGAGGCCTACTCTGACGTGCCATTGATTATTGGAAGCATTGAAGCCAGTCTGCGCCGTATTGCCCATTATGACTATTGGAGTGATAAAGTCCGCCGAAGTATTTTGGTGGACTCTAAAGCCGACATTTTGCTCTATGGCAATGCCGAGCGAGCATTAGTGGAGCTTAGTCATCGCATTGCTAAAGGTGAAAAAGTAGCGGATATGCAGGATATTCGCGGCACCGCTTTTTTACGTAAAAAAATTCCTGAGGGTTGGAGTGAAATTGCCAGTACCAATCTAGATCGCCCTGGTGTGGTTGATAAAGCTATCGATCCTTATGAAATGAAAATGGGTAAGGCTGACGCAAGTTGTGCTACTGACGACAGTAAACCAAAATCAGAATTGCCAGAAGGCACAAAAGTGATTGAGGTCGTACGTAAACCTAAAGCCGACCGTGCACGCCAAGTAGTCCGATTACCCTCGTATGAAGAGGTCTCACAAGATCCCGTTTTATATGCTCACGCTTCACGTGTATTGCATTTGGAGGCCAACCCAGGTAACGCTCGTGCATTGGTGCAAAAGCATGGCGATCGTGAAGTTTGGCTCAATCCACCGCCGATTCCGCTTACTACGAAAGAAATGGATTACGTATACGATATGCCTTATGCGCGTAAGCCACATCCGGTGTATGGTGATGCAAAGATTCCTGCTTGGGAAATGATTCGTTTCAGCGTCAATATTATGCGCGGCTGTTTTGGTGGTTGCACGTTCTGCAGCATCACTGAGCATGAAGGCCGGATTATTCAAAGCCGCAGTGAAGCTAGCATCTTAAAAGAAGTTGAAGAAATCCGAGATAAGGTTGAAGGTTTTACGGGCGTGATCTCCGACTTAGGTGGCCCAACTGCCAATATGTACCGGATTGCTTGCAAGAGCGAAAAGATAGAAAACTCATGTCGTAAAATGAGTTGCGTTTACCCTGAGGTATGTGAAAACCTGAATACTGACCATAGCGCTCTAATTCAGCTTTATCGCAAAGCACGTGCTATTAAAGGCGTGAAGAAAATTTTAATCGGCAGCGGTGTACGTTATGACCTAGCCGTAAAGTCTCCAGAGTATGTCAAAGAACTGGTGCAGCATCATGTGGGTGGATATTTAAAAATTGCACCTGAGCACAGCGAAGAAAATGTGCTGAGTAAAATGATGAAACCTGGGATGGATGCTTATGATGAATTCAAGCTTATGTTTGAAAAATTCAGTGCCGAGGCTGGCAAAAAGCAGTATTTAATCCCGTACTTTATTGCCGCGCATCCAGGTACGACTGACAATGATATGTTGAATTTGGCCCTGTGGCTGAAGAAATATGACTTTAAGCTAGACCAAGTACAAACCTTTACGCCTACGCCAATGGCGATGGCGACTGCTATGTATCACTCAGGTAAAAACCCGTTGCGTAAAGTCACTACAGATTCAGAAGAGGTTGCCGTTCCTAAAGCCGGTAATGTGCGTAAATTACATAAGGCGTTTATCCGTTACCATGATCCTAATAACTGGCCCATATTGCGTGAAGCCTTAAAGAAAATGGGTAGGGATGACCTTATTGGAAGTAGCAAGCAGTGTCTGATTCCGGCTTGGCAGCCGCTTTCTAATAAGCCAATTACAACGGTGCGTGGTGAGGCTTTAGAGCGCACGGTACGTCCAAGGCGTGCGCAAGAGGGTCGTCGTAAGTTTTCCTAGCGCTTGTTGAAGATATTAATCCTTTAATGTCTCACATGACGACCAGCTTCATAATCTACAACTAAAGGTGTTTGATTGACATAAATAAGTTTGTCAGTGGCAAAGCCAAGCTCTTTAGCTTTGGTGATTAGTTGCTGCTTGATTGGGTAGGCTAATTGCGGTGTACGCGCTAGTATCCAAAAATAGGATTTATTCGGGCCACATAACATCACGTAATTATAATAAGGCTTGTCTAACTCAATGATATTGTAAGACCCATAAAAGGGTCCAAAGAATGAAACTTTTAGATGGCCGGTGTTGGTTTTATCAGCGTTAGCGGGGTCGATAAAGTAGGCTTTACCCTCTGCTTCTTTCCATTGATTGCTTTTGGTATTAAGGCCTTTGTTAATAACCTTAATGCCACCATCATCACGCAGGCTATAAGTGGCTGTGACATTATCCAAATCGCGTTCAAATGAGTGATCTAGCCGAGCGATTTCATACCATGTCCCTAGATATTGGCTAGCATCGACACTTGCCACTACGGAGACTTTATCGGGTACGCCTAGGCAAGAGGTGAGCAGAAGTATTAGCAGTGGTAAGAATGTAAAGCGCATTACAACTCCGTCTAGGATTTCTAATCAGTAAGAACTTTAGAATCTGTTAAAGTTCAAGCGCCCAGATTTGCCATATCTTCAGCGGTAAGCCAGCGCCACTCTCCCACGGCTAAGTCTTCCGGTAATTTAAGCTTGCCGATTTGTATGCGTTTTAATGCCTCAACTCGATTGCTAATAGCCGCCACCATCCGCTTGACCTGATGGTACTTGCCTTCAGAAAGCGTCATATGAATTTCATGGGCATTAATTCTAGTGCATGCAAGGGCTGCAATCGGAGAATCCTCATCAATGAGTTGCACGCCTTTTAAAATATGTGCAATTTGTGCGTCATCTACTGGGTGCTTGCAAGTCACTGCATAAACCTTAGGGACCTTATGTTTTGGGGAACTCATGCGATGGATAAATTGACCATCGTCAGAGATTAAAATTAAACCAGTGGTATCTTCATCTAAGCGACCAATACACTGAACATCTCTGACTACTAAGGGGTGAGGTAATAGACTGTAAATGGTAGGGTGATGTTGGGTTTTATGAGAGCATTCGTAATTACTAGGCTTATGGAGCATAAGGTAAGATTTTTCACGATAAGTCCATTCTTCTCCGCGCACGGAGAAGCTTAAATTGTCTAAATCAAACTCAGCATTGGGATCGTCGCAAGATTCTCCATTGACTGTAATTTCATCATCCCACACCATCATGCGGCACAATTTACGGGCACCAAAACCTTGGTTATGAAGGATACGTTCTAGGGGTAATTTTTTAGCCATGTTCGCATTATAGCGTTTGCGGAGAAAACCTTGCGTGCTGTGCGTGTGCTTTCGGTTAAAATGTCTGTCTTAATTGTAATTGATCCTTGATATGGCTTTTAAACACATAGTTTCACGCGACAACCCAGTTTTTAAACAGCTTAAACGTTTAGCCGATAATGCACGCGAACGTCGTGCTGAAGGTAAAACCTTGTTGGATGGCGTGCACTTAATCGAGGCATATATTGATGCATTTGGTGAGCCAGAGTTAGTGATTATTCCAGAAGGGCAGAGCAGTGTAGAGGCTACTGGTTTAATCCAAGCTTTAGTTGATGTGCCCACAATCATGTTGCCTACGTTGATGTTTTCCGAACTAACCCCCGTGGTAAGTGCGACCGGAATTTTAGCTTTAGCGAAAATTCCGCAATTGCCTATTGTGGAAGCGCCCCAATTTGCATTAATGCTTGAAGGTATTCAGGATCCAGGTAATTTGGGCAGCATGTTGCGAACCGCCGCGGCCGCTGGGGTACAAGTCGTCTTTATGAGTACTAGTTGCACGGATGCATGGTCGCCTAAAGCTTTGCGTGGCGGGCAGGGCGCGCAGTTTTTGTTACCGATGGTGGAACGTGCAGATTTAATGGTTGAATTACAGCGATTTAGTGGCAATAGCTATGCTACGACGATGCATGGCGAATCGATTTTTGATCAGGATTTAACTCAACCGACGGCGTTTGTGATTGGTAATGAGGGAGGCGGTCTTCGTCAGCCAACCATTACTGCATGCAGCAAGAGTATTACGATTCCGATGGCAAAAACGAAGTTAGGTACGGTTGAGTCACTTAATGCAGGGGCGGCCACTGCTGTATGTTTATTTGAACGGATGCGCCAAATTACGGCGCATTAATCGGCCGCAAGTATTTTGGTCGCTAGTGTATTTTAGCGCTAGGCGACACTACTGTCGCTTCACTGACCAATAACTGTGCCGCATCCACCTTATCAAAGTTATAGAGCGCATTGCAAAAATCACAGTTCACTTCAATGTTCCCACGTTCTTCAATAATGCTCAGTATTTCTTCATCACCTAACATTCGTAGCATATTAGATACGCTGTCACGGCTACAACTACAGAAAAATTCGGTGGCAGTCGGTTCGAACAGACGAACATCTTCTTGATGAAATAGTCTGGTAAGTAAAGTTTCTGTCGGTAAATGCAGTAACTCATCATCCGTGACGGTGCTAGCTAAATGGCCAACCCTAGCCCAAGTATCTTCATCTCGATCTAAGGTGAGTTGATTCATAGTTTCTGGTAGCTTTTGAATAAGCATGCCTGCTGCAGAATCGCCATCGCAGCTTAAGAAAATGCGCGTATCAATTTGTTCTGAGCGCAACATGTAGTTTTCTAGTGCGGCACTAATACTGCTGCCTTCAAGCGGCACGATACCTTGGTAGGCCTGACCACCTTCTTTAGGGTCAAGCGTAATCATAAACTGCGCGTGCTCAACCAATTCAAATAGATCTTGCTCATCATTGATTTCGTCACTCCACTTAGCGGTTGCGCGCATTTTAAGAGCCTCACCGGTAATCGTTGTACATTCCACTACAAGTAGTTTTAATGTGCCTGTGCTTTGAATTTGCATCACTAAGGCGCCATTCATTTTTAATGTCGCGGCGAGCAGGGCGCTAGCTGCCATCAATTCACCTAAAGCTTTACGAAGGCCCTTGGGTAACTGTTGTTGATTAAGCGCAAGGTTGAGTGTTTGTGTCAGATTAACTAGGTTGCCGCGCACAGCGCTGTTTTCAAAAACGAAACGCTGCAATGAGTCTAATTTATTTTTCATAGTTACATTTTAACATTTAGATTTGATTTCTATAAAAATCTTATTGTAATTCTAAATAAGAACGATTATCATTACGTATAAATAAAACACAGAGTTTAACGATGAAAAAACTATTACTTCTTGCGCTGTTGCTTCCTTTAACTGTTTTGGCAGTTGAGAGCGACTATGTTTTGGTAATTAAAGACCACCAATTTCAGCCAGCCGAGCTAACCGTTCCTGCAGGCAAGAAAATCAAGGTAGTCATTGAGAACCATGATGCTAGCCCAGAAGAGTTTGAAAGCCATAGCCTTAATCGTGAAAAATTAATTGCAGCTAATGCTAGTGTCAGTATTTATATTGGTCCACTTGCCATTGGACGTTACCCATTTTATGGCGAGTTCAACGAGGCGACGGCACAAGGCGTTATTGTCGCTAAATAACTATTGAATTTACTAAGGCTTAATCATGTTGTCTACCGCTATTATTGTTTTTCGTGAAGTACTCGAAGCTGCCATGATTATTGGCATAGTCAGCGCTGCAACGCGTGATGTCCGTGGTCGGAAGCTGTGGCTAACGGCGGGTATTATTCTAGGTTTGCTAGGATCAGGTTTGGTTGCTGCTTCAACTGGATTAATTGCTTCATTGGCTAGTGGGGTAGGCCAAGAATTATTTAATGCTAGTGTTTTAGGTGTCGCGGTACTGATGCTAGCTTGGCATAACGTATGGATGGCCTCGCACGGCGCGCAACTCGCTAGTCATGCGCGTAATGTAGGCGCCAGAATAAGTGAAGGTCGAAGTGAATGCTCAATTCTACTGGTAGTGGTTGGCCTAGCGGTGCTGCGTGAAGGCTCAGAAACCGTATTGTTTCTTTATGGCATTAGTGCTTCTGCAGCAAGTGGAGCAAATAGCATGTTGTTTGGTGGATTACTAGGCACATTAGCTGGTATCGCTGTAGGGTACACGCTTTACGCTGGTCTGTTGCGCATTCCCATGCGCTGGTTCTTTGCCGCTACCGGGATGCTAGTCATGTTACTAGCGGCAGGTATGGCTTCAAGTGCAGCACATTTTTTAATTCAAGCCGATGTACTTCCAAGTCTAGCATCACCTTTATGGGATACCTCTGCACAATTGTCAGAGCACAGCATATTGGGCATGTTATTACATGGCCTTATTGGCTACGATGCGCGTCCAGCTGGCATGCAGGTTGTTTTTTATATAACTGTGCTCGCTTTGATTCAACTAGGCATGCAATGGGCTGAAAAACCGAAAAAATCAATTTAAATTAAAGGAAGTAGTTAGTATGAAATTAAAGCAGCTGATCTGTGTGTTAGGTAGTTTTTATGTAGGGAGTGTAGTTGCAAGCCCAGCAGATTATGTTTACAGCCCGATGGTGGAGCAAGGCGAAAAAGAAATAGATTTTAAGTCAGGCACTGCCAAGGAAATTGATGGTACGCGTAGCTTGGCAAATTCAATTGGTTTTGGTTATGGTGCCACTGAATACTGGTTTACTGAGGTGTATCTTAAGCGAGAAAAATCCGGTAGTGATGGTTTGTCCATTGTTGAGTGGGAGAACAAATTTCAACTGACAGAAACGGGTAAATACCCTGTTGATATTGGCTTGATTACTGAAATAGAAGTCCCCATGAATAATAATAAAGCGCCGTATGAATTTAAGATTGGTCCTTTATTTCAAACCGATTTTGGTAAATTGCAACTTAATGGCAACTTACTATTCGAGCGCAAATTCGGCCGAAATGAAACAAACGAGCCACAGAGCACCGAGTTTGGATACCAGTGGCAAGCCAAATACCGCTTTAAGCCAGAGTTTGAGATAGGGATGCAGGGGATGGGCGAAACGGGCGCATGGAACGACTGGAATAGCACTAGTAATCAGAATCATCGATTTGGACCAGCTATTTTTGGCAAAGTAAAACTCGCACCAAAACAAGCCATTAAGTACAACGCCGCGCTTTTATTTGGTAGCAGTCAAGTTGCGCCTAATCACACGCTTAGATTGCAGGTAGAGTACGAATTCTAGCGCTGTTAGTTCAGGTAGTCGGCAATAGTAATCTTGTCAATAAGGCGGAATATGCCAAGATCCAAGCTGATTGCCCAGAAGCATTAGATGGCAATGCAGGCGGTCTGCCCCGTTGGCGCTCACATCAAACTCATAGGTACGTAGAAATTGTACATGCCCACGCCGATTACGCCCTAACCACAATCTAGTGCAAGCCACTGTTTCATCGAGCAATTGTAAGTTAAAGCGCGCAGCAAGCTCAGCACCTAAAAATATGGCGCGTTCTCGTTTGGTTAAGCTGTCTAGCCAAAACCAAGCCAATGCAATCAATATAGCGATTAGTGCAAGTTCCATTACTTTCCTTGAGTTGGCATAAATGCGAAAAAGCGACTATGCAATTGTAAGCGAAAAAGAATTAAAGCTATCCGTTTGTCACTTGGTACTTATTAGGTAGGATCTAACGAGCAGTCTATAATTATATGATGGTATTAAGCTCTTTTTTAGTGCATTGCACTTTGAGAGGCTCTATTTTGGTGCAAATGTTAGATACACTCTCATCTGAAGCCTATATAAAACAGTAGGTTAATACTTGGCCCGTTATTTGCATACATTTCTCCCGTTAAAAATTTTAAAGTGACACTAAAATGGAATCTACAACCTCAGCGAACGACGTGCTATTTGTATTATTGGGCGCCATTATGGTGCTGGCTATGCACGCTGGCTTTGCATTTTTGGAGTTGGGTACAGTACGAAAAAAGAATCAAGTAAATGCTTTAGTAAAAATTATGGTGGATTTTTCAGTATCTACCATTGCATATTTTTTTATTGGTTATAGCATCGCTTATGGCGTTAATTTTTTTAGTGGGGCCGATGTATTAGCCGCTAAAAATGGTTTTGGCTTAGTGAAGTTCTTTTTCTTACTGACCTTTGCCGCGGCTATCCCTGCCATTATCTCTGGCGGTATTGCCGAGCGCGCTAAATTTAATCCGCAGTTGATTGCCACTTTTATGTTGGTAGGTTTTGTTTATCCGTTCTTTGAAGGCATTGCTTGGAATGATCATTTGGGTTTTCAAGGCTGGTTAGTGAGTATAAATGGTTTTAAATTTCATGATTTTGCTGGTTCTGTCGTGGTGCATGCAATGGGTGGTTGGATTGCATTGTCGGCAGTTCTTTTATTAGGAGCCAGAAGAGGTCGCTACAGCAAGGATGGTCGTATTCAGGCACATCCACCTTCAAGCATTCCATTTTTAGCGTTGGGTGCATGGATACTGACCGTTGGTTGGTTTGGTTTTAATGTGATGTCTGCGCAATCCGCACAAGGTATTTCAGGCTTAGTGGCAGTGAACTCGCTAATGGCTTTGGTGGGTGGTACTTTGGCGGCATTACTGGTGGGAAAAAATGACCCAGGGTTTGTGCATAATGGGCCGTTAGCTGGTTTAGTCGCTGTCTGTGCCGGTTCTGATGTAATGCACCCATTAGGCGCTTTGGCCACAGGGGTTATTGCAGGTGGTTTATTTGTTTGGGCTTTTACTGCAACGCAAAATCGCTTAAAAATTGATGATGTGTTGGGTGTTTGGCCCTTGCATGGTTTGTGTGGTGCTTGGGGTGGTATTGCTGCAGGCATTTTTGGAAGTAAAATGTTGGGCGGTTTGGGCGGTGTTAGCCTGATGTCGCAATTAATTGGTACGGCCTTAGGTGTGATGGTTGCCCTAGTAGGTGGCGCTATAGTTTATGGGGCGTTGAAGATGGTGGTTGGTATCCGTATGGGGCAAGAAGAAGAGTTTGATGGTGCCGATTTAAGTATCCATAAAATTGCCGCTGGTACCGACGACTAAGCTGGCTGCTTAAGCTTTAAGCAGAATTAGCCTCTAAACTTAATGGGCTAGTGATCAGGCTATGCTAAAATTTGGACATGACTTTAATCACATTTCTTTTCTAGCATGGCGCGTTTTCATGTCATTATTCCCGCGGCAGGCAGTGGTAGTCGCATGGCGATGGACGCACCAAAGCAGTACTTGAAATTACAAGGCAAGTCTTTAATTCATCATGTGATTCAAGTTTTTGCGCAGAGTACTAAAGTGGATACGATTCATGTGGTACTTAATCCGGACGATACGGTCTGGAGTGTTGCGGATAATCAACTAAGTCAAAAAATGCAGATACACTACTGTGGCGGTACAACTCGTGCCGCCAGCGTACTAAACACCCTAAATGCTATTGAAACGCAGGTCGCGGCAGATGATTGGATTTTAGTGCATGATGCAGCGCGTCCAGGCTTAAGTAATGCCTTGCTTAATAAACTGATGAACGCCTTGCAGGATGATGCTGTGGGTGGATTATTGGCGTTGCCGCTTGCGGATACTTTAAAGCGTGCTAATGTGGATCAACGGGTTGCGATGACGCTTCCACGTGATGACTTATGGCAAGCACAAACACCGCAGATGTTTAGGTTTTCTACCTTAAAGCGCGCATTAACTGAATTTAAGGGTACGCCAACAGATGAGGCTGAGGCTATTGAAGCCTTGGATTTAAAGCCAAAATTGATTAGTGGCGAACTGCGCAATATGAAAGTGACTTATCCACAAGATTTAGTGGTACTTTCCGCCTTATTAGACATTACATCTTAGTTAACTTTAAATTGAAGAATACGGTTGAATAACGCTATGGCAAATTTAAGAATCGGTCACGGTTACGATGTACATCAACTTGTGATGGGGCGACCCTGCGTTATAGGTGGGGTGACAGTCCCTTTTGATAAAGGCTTGCTCGGCCATTCTGATGCAGATGTCCTGTTGCATGCCATTTGCGACGCCTTACTTGGCGCAGCCTCTCTCGGCGATATTGGACAGCACTTTCCCGCCAGCGATATGCGTTATCAAGGAATTAATTCGCGTGAGTTGTTGCGCCATGTGGTCAAATTGCTCAATATAGAAGGTTACGAGGTGAGTAATATTGATAGCACAGTGATTTGTGAGCTGCCCAAATTAACGCCTTATACAACCCAAATGCGTATTAATATTGCTGAAGACTGTCTAGTGAACATTGATGTCATTAATGTAAAAGCTACCACCACCGAAAAGCTAGGCTTTACTGGCAGGGGAGAGGGTATTGCGGCCGAGGCCGTGTGCTTGTTGCAAAAAATCTAGTTTAGCCGTTCGGCTGAACTGACTCTAATAACTGATTAACTTCTGAAGTTGTGCCCTATGCTTGCTTGGTTTGAAAAACGATTAAACCCTTTTCCAGAACATGAACTCCCGCTACCACCAAAGTCATTGTGGCCGTTTGTCTGGTCGTGCACCTTAGGTTTACGTTGGTTTATCCTGGTAATGACGCTTGTTACTGCGATGCTTGGCGGATTTGAGGCTTTATTATTTGCCGTAATGGGTAAGGTGGTCGATTGGTTAAACAAAACTTCACCCGAGTTGTTGTGGGTAAGTGAAAAACAGCACTTATTGTTACTGGCAGGCTTGCTTCTGCTTAGCCCTATATTGACGGCGATACAAACACTAATTAAACACCAAATCTTGGCCGGCAATTTTCCTATGCGTTTACGTTGGAATTTCCATCGCTTAATGTTAAGCCAAAGCATGAGTTTCTATCAGGATGAGTTTGCTGGCAGGGTGGCGGCAAAGGTAATGCAAACAGCCTTGGCAGTGCGCGATTTATGGTTTATTGTGGCTGATATTTTGGTGTTCGTGACCATTTATTTCGTGACCATGGTTGCCGTAGTGGGGCATTTTAATAGCACAGTGATGCTTCCGTTCTTGGTGTGGGTGGTAAGTTATATCGCCAGCTTAAGTTACTTTGTGCCACGCTTGGCCAAAGTATCCCAGCATCAGGCCGACGCACGCTCACTTATGACTGGGCGCATTACTGACGCTTATACTAATATCAGCACGGTGAAGCTATTCTCGCATGCAGGTCGTGAAGCGGGTTATGCTAAGTCTGCGATGCAGGAGTTTTTAATCACCGTGCATGCACAAATGCGCTATGTGTCTGGCGTGGAATTGGTGAATCACATTCTTAATATGTTATTGGTGATTAGCACCTCGGGCGTGGCTTTATATTTATGGACTAAAGGGCAAGTAACCGTCGGCGGCGTTGCCGCAGTCACAGCCATGGCACTTCGCTTAAATGGCATTTCGCACTGGGTGATGTGGGAACTAACATCTCTATATGAGCATATAGGTACGGCACAAGATGGTGTTAACACCTTATCTATTGCTCATCAAATTACAGATACGATAGATGCGAAACCGCTTCACGTGACGGCAGGAAAAGTGGAGTTTGACCAGGTTGATTTCTCTTATGGGTTACATAAAACCGTATTAAAGGGGTTGAATCTAAACATTAATGCCGGCGAAAAAGTTGGTTTGGTTGGACGTTCAGGCGCAGGTAAATCTACTATCGTTAATTTGCTTTTACGTTTTTATGATGTTGAGCATGGTCGGGTGCTCGTTGACGGCCAAGATGTGAAGCTAGTCACGCAGAATAGTTTACGTAGCCAGATTGGCATGGTGACACAAGACACCTCGCTACTTCATCGTTCGGTGCGCGACAATATCTTATACGGTCGCCCTCATGCCACCGACAATGAGATGATTGATGCGGCCAAGCGTGCTGAGGCGCATGATTTTATTATGAACTTAGCAGATGCCAAAGGCCGTACCGGCTATGATGCCCATGTCGGTGAGCGTGGCGTAAAACTTTCTGGTGGTCAGCGTCAGCGTATTGCCATCGCACGAGTGATGCTTAAAGATGCCCCGATATTACTGCTTGATGAAGCGACTAGTGCATTAGATTCTGAAGTGGAGCAAGTAATACAGGCTAGCCTATACAGTCTGATGCAGGGTAAAACCGTTGTAGCGATTGCACATCGCTTATCCACTATCGCCGCTATGGATAGATTAATTGTGCTCGATCAAGGTAAAATCGTTGAGCAGGGCAGTCACAAAGAGTTGCTCAAAGCTGGTGGTTTATATGCCAGTTTGTGGGCACGTCAAAGCGGCGGCTTTTTAGGCGAATAACTGCCTGTATTTGGAGGATAGTAATGACGACCACACAATCTGATCAGCGCCCGCCACTGCCGCCATTTAGCCGTGAATCTGCTACGCAAAAAGTACGGATGGCAGAGGATGGTTGGAATAGCCGTGATCCGCAGCGGGTTTCCATGGTGTATACCGAGGATAGCCAATGGCGTAATCGTGCTGAGTTCCCGCGCGGTCGTGCACAGATTGTGGAATTTTTAACGCGTAAATGGTCGTGCGAACTAGATTACAGACTGATTAAGGAACTTTGGGCCTTTGAGGGTAACCGTATTGCGGTGCGCTTTGCATACGAGTGGCATAATCTAGACGGACAGTGGTTTCGCTCATACGGTAATGAAAACTGGCAATTTGACGGTAATGGTTTGATGGAATTGCGGTATGCCAGCATTAATGATTTAGCTATTATCGAAGCCGAGCGAAAGTTTCATTGGCCCTTAGGCCGCCGACCAGATGATCACCTTAGTTTGAGTGCTTTAGGACTATAAAACTTAAGCTTTAATCAGCACCACGACAGCGCCGCCGCCACCATCTTTTTGTCGCGCCTGCACGTAGGCTAACACCTCTTCTTTTTGCATGAGCCAGCCCCGCAATTTTTGCTTCAGCACTGGTGCCTGATTCAGTGAACTTAAGCCTTTTCCATGGACAATTCGCACGCAGCGAACACCCGCTTGTTTGCAATCCGTGATAAAAGTAGAAACGTATTGCCTAGCCTCATCACTTACCAATCCATGTAAATCAATCGCAGCCTGAACTGGCCAATGACCTTTACGTAAGCGTTTTAAAATGTCAGGCGAGTGACCTGCGCGCAGGTACTGCAGATCGCCATCACTTTCCAACTCGTAGGCTGGAATGAAGTGATCCGATAGAGTGTCGTGAATGTTACGGATAACATCGGGCTTAAAACTCTTCGGGATGGGTTTTGGTTTTTTTGTGATTAACACAGCATGATCATCGGCCGCTAGCGGTCGCACATCTTTTACTGCTAGTATAAATAAGGCTTCAGCGCTTGGTTCGGGTGTTGGAGTAGGTGCAGGAGGTGTTGGCGCGGGAGCAAGTTTAAAATCGCGTAGCTTTTTCATCTTTACACCGCGCCTACGATGGATTTATTTTAAAAGGTCTAAATAACGCTCGGCATCTAAGGCTGCCATACAACCGGTACCGGCACTTGTGACGGCCTGGCGGTATATATGGTCTTGTACATCACCAGCAGCAAATACGCCTGGCACGCTGGTGGCGGTGGCATTACCAGCACGACCCATTTGCGTGACGATATAGCCACCTTGCATTTCTAATTGGCCTGCAAAAATGTCAGTATTGGGTTTATGGCCGATGGCAATAAATACGCCCCTTAAAGTAATGTCTTTGGTGGAGCTATCATTCACATTTTTAATGCGCATGCCAGTTACGCCACTGTCGTCGCCTAGTACTTCATCTAAGGTAGAAAAAGTTTCTAGTACAATCTTGCCTTCAGCCACGCGCGCCATCAACTTATCGACCAAAATCGCTTCAGCTTTGAATTTATCGCGTCGATGCACCAAGGTTACTTTACTAGCAATGTTCGCTAAATACAGCGCTTCTTCTACTGCAGTATTGCCACCACCAACTACGGCCACTTCTGCATTGCGATAGAAAAAACCATCGCAAGTGGCGCAGGCTGATACACCTTTACCTGAAAACTCTTCTTCTGAAGCTAAGCCTAAGTATTGTGCTGAAGCGCCAGTGGCAATGATTAATGCATCGCAAGTGTATTCGCCGCTATCGCCAACCAAGCGTATAGGTTTTTCTTTTAGGTGTGTGGTATGAATATGGTCAAAAATCATTTCGGTATTAAATCGTTCTGCGTGCTTTTTAAAGCGCTCCATAAGTTCGGGGCCTTGCACACCATCAGCATCCGCTGGCCAGTTATCCACTTCAGTGGTGGTCATCAACTGACCCCCTTGGGCAATGCCCGTAATGAGTACTGGTTTTAGGTTGGCACGCGCTGCGTAAACCGCAGCAGAATAACCAGCAGGGCCTGAACCTAGAATAAGTAAATGAGCGTGACGTGTAACCATGATTAACCTTTAAAAATATCTAAAATGAAAAGTTGCTAGCGGAAAACCCTTGTTTTTAGCAGAGTGTTTAACGTGCTTTTAGTGCCAATGAAATTAGTTTGCTATTGTATTAGCTACGCAGCGACTTTGATACTGCTATAATTTCAGCCAACACAAAAATCTAAGGTTTTACTATCTTGTTTTTCAAAAAATCTAAACCAGTGAACGCTCGTCGCGAAGCTGAAATTCATAAATCTAATGCTGTCGTTGCCAAACTTGTAAAAGAAGCTTGGTGGATAGGGTTGGTGCTAGCTGGTCTTTATATCACTGTCATTCTCTTTACTTACCATGCTGAAGATCCCTCTTGGTCACATATGGCAGCTGCCAATACGGCTATCCACAATAGTGGCGGAAATTTTGGTGCTTGGTTTTCTGATTTACTCCTGTATCTATTTGGATTCTCAGCTTGGTGGTGGGCTGTATTAGCCTTTTACGCCATGTGGTTTGTTTACCTCAAATTAGAAGCGGTGGATCGTAGTGAAAAACCATTTCTATTATTAAATTTTATGGGTTTTGCACTATTGTTAGTAGCCTCTTGTGCTTTGGAGGCTGGGCATTTGGTTAACCTTCCAGCCAAATTGCCGTTAGCGCCTGGTGGTATGTTGGGGGCTAGTGTGGATAGCATTTTAAGGGGCATGTTTGGTTATACGGGTTCTAGCATGTTGTTGTTGGTTATGTTTGTAGTCGGATTTAGTCTATTTACTGGTTGGTCATGGATTATGATCACCGAGAAATTTGGCGCTGCAACCATCGCCAGTTATGAATTTATTAAGCTAAAACTGCATGACTGGCAAGATAGAAAAGCAGGTAAGGTAGTTGAATTGGAGCGCTCCGAGTTTGTTCAAACTGAACGTAAGCGCGTCGTAGATCGCGAGCCGGTCCATATTGCTTTGCCAGTGCTAGAGATTGCGCAAAGTGAGCGTGTGCAAAAAGAGAAGCAAGCACCTTTATTTGATGCGCATCCTGATTCACCATTACCACCGATACATTTGCTAGATGAGCCTTCAGGGACTGTGGAGCTGCCGTCAGCAGAAACGCTAGATTTCACTTCACGTTTAATTGAACGCAAACTCATGGATTTTGGAATTGAAGTTAAAGTGTTGACTGCATTTCCAGGGCCAGTGATTACGCGTTATGAGCTAGAACCGGCTGCCGGCGTTAAGGGTAGTCAAGTAACCAACCTTATTAAAGATTTAGCGCGAGCGCTATCGGTGGTAAGCGTACGCGTGGTTGAAACGATACCAGGTAAAACATGCATGGGTTTGGAAATTCCAAATCCTAAACGTCAAATCGTCTATTTATCAGAAATTATGGGTAGCCAAGCTTACGCTGATGTACATTCACCGTTGGCTATTTGCCTAGGGAAAGACATTGCTGGTAAGCCTTCCGTTGCTGATTTAGCTAAAATGCCACACGTACTAGTGGCTGGGACCACTGGTTCGGGTAAGTCAGTGGCTATTAATGCTTTGATTTTAAGTCTGCTCTACAAGGCTGATCCTAGTCAAGTGCGCATGATTTTAATTGACCCTAAAATGCTAGAGCTTTCGGTATATGAAGGTATTCCGCACTTATTAGCCCCAGTGGTGACCGATATGCGCCACGCTGCCAACGCGCTAAACTGGTGCGTTGCTGAGATGGAGCGCCGGTATAAATTAATGTCTACGCTAGGTGTACGTAACCTTGCAGGTTATAACCAGAAAATTCGCGAAGCCGATAAAGAAGGTCGAAAGATACCGCACCCATTTAGCCTTACGCCAGATGAGCCAGAACCTTTATTTGAAATGCCCTTGATTGTAGTGGTGATTGACGAGTTGGCCGATTTGATGATGGTGGTTGGTAAAAAGGTAGAAGAGCTGATTGCTCGTTTAGCGCAAAAAGCACGTGCTTCTGGCATTCATTTGGTATTGGCGACGCAAAGACCATCCGTTGATGTCATCACTGGGTTAATTAAAGCCAACATTCCAACGCGAATTTCATTTCAAGTTTCAAGCAAAATTGACTCACGGACAATACTTGATCAAATGGGCGCTGAAGCTTTGTTAGGCCAAGGCGATATGCTATATATGCCACCAGGTACAGGTTACCCAGTGCGAATTCATGGCGCATTTGTGTCTGACCAAGAAGTGCATAAAGTGGTGAATTATCTTAAAGCCCAAGGTGAGCCCAATTATATCGAAGGCATCCTTAGCAATGAGGCTGAAGAGGGTGGTGCAGACTTTGCCGATACCATGAGTAGTGATCGGAACTCAGAAGTCGATCCGCTCTATGATGAAGCTGTAGGGATTGTGCTTAAAACTCGCCGTGCCAGTATTTCATCAGTACAGCGTCAGTTGCGCATAGGCTATAACCGTGCAGCACGTCTGATTGAAGATATGGAGCGAGCAGGTTTGGTCTCTGCTATGCAAAGTAATGGCAATCGTGAAGTGCTTGCACCTCACCACGAAGCTTAACTATTTAGGATGCGCATGCGTAATTTACATATCGCGCTGTTGACTGGCTTATTACTGTTGCCACTGACCGCCAGCGCCGACGGTATTGGAAGCTTAAAAGCTTTCTACAGCCAAACTCAGGCCATGCGTGCTAACTTTTATCAATTGGTCACTGATAAGCAGGGGCGCAAGGTGCAGGAAGTCAGCGGTGTCATGCAGTTGAAACGCCCCAATAAATTTAGATGGGATTACAGCAAGCCCTATGAGCAGCAAATTATCAGTGATGGTAAACAGGTATGGTTATATGATGTTGATCTTGCACAAGTCACTGTGCGTAGTCTGAACAAAGTTCTGGGCGCTAGCCCCGCAGCATTATTGGCGGGCGACAATAATCTAGAACAGGGTTTTAAACTAACTAATTTAGAGCGAAAAGATGGTTTAGATTGGGTGAGCGCAGAACCTAAAGACAAAGAGTCTGGATTTGAAGCTATACGTATAGCATTTAAGGACGATAAGATGCAAGGCATGGAATTGATAGATAGTTTTGGCCATCAAACCAAAATTGTCTTTACGGCGCTGGAAAACAATCCAAAACTCAACAACAAAACTTTTCTATTTAAAGCGCCTAAAGACGTAGATGTAGTCGGTGAATAATCACTGATTAGATTAAATAATGAGCACAAACGTTGACCAGTTTATTTAAACCCAATAGTCCGCATCCTCCACTCGCGGAGCGCTTACGCCCACAAAACTTAGATGAAGTAGTCGGTCAGGCTCATCTCTTGGGCGAAAATAAGCCGTTAAGGCTTGCATTTCAATCTGGCAGGTTACCATCAATGATTCTGTGGGGCCCGCCTGGTGTAGGTAAAACCACCTTGGCACGCCTCATTGCTAACACAGCCGAGGCTGACTTTATTCCAATTTCTGCGGTGCTCTCTGGCATTAAAGATATACGTGAGGCGGTAGACCGTGCAGAACTAACATTACAACAGCATGGGCGTAAAACCATCTTGTTTGTCGATGAAGTGCATCGATTTAACAAAGGTCAGCAAGATGCCTTTTTGCCTTTTGTGGAAAGTGGATTGATTACTTTTATAGGGGCTACCACAGAGAACCCTTCATTCGAAGTCAATAGCGCCCTATTAAGCCGCGCTCAGGTATTTGTACTTAATGCTTTATCTGATCCTGAATTAGGCTTGCTATTAGATCGTGCGCAGCAATTAGTGGCTGTAGATATTAGTATCGCTGATGATGTGCGTGAGCAGATTCTAGCCTATGCCGATGGCGATGCTAGGCGCTTACTTAATTTCGTTGAAGGTTTGTTTAATGCAGCAGAAGGCGCGAAAATCAGCGCTATTGATAGCGCCTTTTTGCAAACCACAATGGCCACCAAAATGCGTCGTTTTGATAAAGGTGGCGAAGCGTTTTATGACCAGATTTCTGCGTTACATAAATCGGTACGTGGCTCCAATCCAGATGCGGCTCTATATTGGTTTTTACGCATGATAGACGGTGGTGCTGATCCGCTTTATTTAGGCCGGCGCATCGTGCGCATGGCGATTGAAGATATTGGATTAGCCGATCCGCGTGCCCAGAGCATGGCGCTGGAAGCTTGTCAGATTTACGAACGCCTAGGGTCGCCGGAAGGGGAATTGGCTCTGACCAACGCGGTCATCTACTTGGCGGTAGCCCCTAAGAGTAATGCCGCTTATAACGCATATAATCAGGCTAAGGCCTTTGTCGCTCAAGGCCAATCAGAGGTAGTGCCTTTACATCTAAGAAACGCGCCTACTAAGCTGATGAAGACTTTAGACTACGGCAAAAACTACCGTTATGCGCATCATGAGCCTGAAGCTTACGCTGCCGCGGTGGACTACTTTCCAGACAATATGACGCCGCCAGAATTTTATATGCCCACGCAGCGTGGCTTAGAAGGTAAAATCACGGAAAAACTGGCGCATTTACATGATTTGGATCAGCGTGAGTTGGCCAAAAATAACAAGAAATAAGTCTAAAAATACGGGAATAGTTGAAACATGTTAGATATACAAATGTTAAGAAATGATTTAGATGCAGTGGTAGCCCAGTTAAAAGCCCGCGGTTTTGACTTTGATGCCATGAGTTTTAGCACGTTGGAACAAGAGCGCAAAGCTGTTCAAACGCGCACCCAAGAGCTACAAGCTAAGCGTAATAATAGTTCTAAACAAATTGGCTTTGCCAAATCTAAAGGCGAAGATGTCAGTGTAATTATGGCTGAAGTGGCGGGCTTAGGTGAGCAATTGAAAGCCGATGAGCAGCGCTTAGTTGAACTGCAAACTGAGCTACAAAACCTATTGTTAAATGTGCCTAACTTGGCACATGCCAGTGTCCCTGCTGGTAAATCTGAGGCGGATAATGAAGAAGTGCGTAAGGTTGGAACACCACGTATTTTTGATTTTGAGATTAAGGATCATACAGATGTTGGTACACCGTTAGGTCTAGATTTTGAAGCGGGCATTAAGCTTTCTGGTGCACGGTTTACCTTAATGCGTGGGCAAATTGCTAAGCTGCATCGTGCCCTAGCCCAATTTATGCTTGATACGCAGACTGAGTTGCATGGCTACGAGGAGTGCTACACACCTTATTTGGTCAACGCAGAAACGCTACGTGGCACTGGCCAATTACCCAAGTTTGAAGAAGATCTTTTTTCGCTAGCGCATAACGATAGCAAGTTATATTTGATTCCGACCTCTGAAGTGACGCTTACTAATACCGTGCGCGATGAGATTATAGCACTGGAAAATTTGCCAATTAAGCTTACGGCGCATACGCCATGCTTTCGTTCTGAGGCGGGTTCTTATGGCCGCGACACCAAGGGTATGATTCGTCAGCACCAGTTTGATAAAGTGGAAATGGTGCAGATTGTGCACCCAGATACCAGTTACGATGTGTTGGAAGAGATGGTCGGCCATGCTGAGCATATCTTAAAATCCTTGGACCTACCTTATCGTGTGGTGTCTTTATGTTGTGGTGATATGGGCTTTGGCGCTGCTAAAACGTATGACTTAGAAGTATGGTTGCCAGCACAGAATACTTACCGTGAAATTTCATCCATCTCTAATTGCGAGGCTTTCCAGGCACGTCGTTTACAGGCGCGCTTTAGAACTGCCGCAGGTAAAACAGAGTTCGTTCATACCCTTAATGGATCAGGTTTAGCCGTCGGCCGCACTTTAGTGGCAGTGCTAGAGAATTATCAAAATGCTGATGGTAGCGTAACTGTGCCAGAGGTATTGCGCCCTTATATGCGCGGTTTGACAGTAATTCCATTCCCAGTCAAATAATCCAGCGCTTAGGCCTTATATTCTGATTGTTAAATCCCAGCAATCTTAAAGAAATTAAATCATGGGTTATGGCTAGGTTGGTAGCGCTCTAAAATGCGTTGATAGCTACGAATAGACTCGACAAAAATGACTGGGGCGCCACCGCTGGCGTAGCCATATTTGGCTGTACTGTAGTACTCAGGATTGTTGAGCATCACGAGTGTTTTCTTGATATCGTTCCAACTGTCTGGATTGAGCTTCATGCGCTGAGCCAGCACGCGCGCATCTTCCAAATGTGCGTAGCCTATATTGTAAGCAGCTAATGCCATATAGGTGCGGTCAGGCTCTGGGATGCGATCGGGTATGGTGTCTATCATTTTAACTAAGTATTTAGCGCCAGCAGGGATGCTTTGTTTGGGGTCCAGCCGGTCGGTTACGCCCATAAGGTCTGCTGTGCTATCAGTGAGCATCATTAAGCCACGTACATTAGTCGGTGAAGTGCTAAAGGTATTCCAATGTGACTCACGATAACTTAATGCCGCCAATAGTCGCCAATCTAGACCAGTCAGATCCTGCGCTTGTTTAAATAGTTGCTTATATTTAGGGAGTAGGGTGTTTGTTAGTTCGAGAAAGTTATTAATATCCTCTGAGTTTAGGCGGTTGCTACTTCCATAGTAACGGTCTAGTAAGTTTCGCAGGGTGCCGTCTTTATGAATACTGTCAAAAAAAGCATTCACTTTCTTAACCAAGATTGGATCTGCATTTTTTGGTAGGGCCCAAGCAATCTTTTCAGGATCTCCTATAGGCATAGCCACCTCTATGTTTGGGTAGTAATTTTGCATCACATCGACTAAGTAACTATCAACTACGGTGTAATCTAAAATCCCGCTTGCTACTTCTTCTACTAGCGATTCTGAGTTAATTTTTTTAATCGCCTGCCAGTGCAGCTTGGGGTTTTTTTCCTGCAATTGGCCTAGACGCTCAGCATAGCTAGTCCCGACAGGCACAGCAATTTTCTTTCCAATTAACGCGTCCCAATCTTTTGGCTTGGTATTAGTTTCATTATTAAAGATTAACTGTTGCTGAGTCTCTTGATAGGGCTTAGAAAACTGCACAAGCTCTTGACGCAGATGCGTTACCGTTAAGTTGGCGGCCGCAATATGCGCGTTGCCTTTAAGGAGCGATGGGATGACCTCGCTGACACTATTCACCAATAAGAATTTAACTTTATATTCAGGTGCGTACTCTTTAACAAACAGCGTCGCTAAATCATACTCCATCCCAGCTGCTTGGTTTTCACCGTTCAAGAAATACGTAGTTGGCCCGTTGTGGGTGACAAAAATTAACTCTTTTTTATTGGCGTCAAGGCGTTGCTGCTCACTTTGTGGCGTTGCGGGTTTGCACGCAGTCAGCGAAAGTAATAACAGTAAATAGAAGAATAAACGCATGAAATGGGACTTTTTATAGGTGGGTTACTGAGCCCAGCGCTCATTTACTATACCGTTATCTGCAATAAATACTGCAGTAGTTAATCCGTAAAAAATACCGTGTTCCACAACACCAGGGGTGGTACTAATCAAATCGTGCAAATTGCGTGCGGTGATGGTTTCATCAAAGTGCATATCTAGTACGTAGCTACCATGAGAGGTTACCCAAAAGCCATCTTTAGCCGCATTAGGGCGTAGCTCTCCGCGACCACTTGCAGCCTCCAAGCTACGTTTTGCCAGTTGCCAAGCAAATGGGATGACTTCAATCGGAATGGCGAAATTTTGGCCAATACGCTTTACCAACTTACTGCCATCCGCCACCGCAATAAATTGGGCAGCTGCTTTTGCCAGTAATTTTTCTTTCACTAAATCACTACCGCGGCCTTTCAATAAGGTCATATCTGGCATGACTTCATCGGCGCCATCTACGTACAAATCGATATGACTAATATGCTCTAGGGCAACGATAGGGAGATGAAAGGTTTGGGCTTTTAGTGCGCTAATAGTCGAACTAGCAACCGTAGTGATTTTTAGGCCTTCTTCGTTTTGGAGTCTTGCCAGTTCTTCAATGAAGTAATTGGCGGTGGAGCCAGTACCTAAGCCTACTAACATACCGCTTTTGACATATTTTGCTGCCTGTAAAGCTACCAGTTGTTTATCATTCATGGTGTTTCCCCAGCTGTTTTTACTTTTACAGTTTATGTATATTAACGTGAATTAGCCCCTAGGCGGTTCACTATTTGATTATAAGTCAGATAACAAAAGCTATCTGCACTCAAACCCAGCATTGCTAAAATTTGACATCAAGTTTAGATGATTTATTTCATATTTTATTTTTTATCTATACGTTTTTTTAGAACCAACCTGAATGCCTAGCCGTTACAATTAGACTATGGCATTATTAGCTCACAGCATCACCATTTGCAGTACCGCACGCCTAGTGCGAGGCATTGCATTGCGTGATCGTCAGCATCAGGAATTACAGGGTGTAGCGCAGTGGCAAGCAAGTGAGGCTTACACTTTACAGGAGTGGCTGCATAATTTAATTATGCATGCAACTTTATTGGGTGAAGTGGCCAGCGATGCGCTTCCAAGTTTAACGTTAAGTGCTGTAGCAGAAGCTTTTCTATGGGAACAAGCCATTAGTACTTGCCTAGCAACGCATGAAGCGGCTGCATTATTCGATATACGTGCTTTGGCCAAATCAGCGATGGAAGCGAATCAGTTGCTATGTGATTGGCAAATTACTGAGTCTGAGATGCAGCAATTTGTTGTCGGCCAAGAAACTCGCCAATTTCTACGCTGGCGAGCTAGCTTTGAACTGTTATGCAGCCAAAAAAATGCCGTAGAAGCTTCGCGTTTAATGGCCATGCAAATTGCACTAATTGAACAACAAGTTTTTAATTTTCCATTGCAAATTTTCCTAACAGGATTTGACCGTATTACGCCTTTAGAACAGCGACTATTTACCCACTTGCTAGGCTGTGGCGTCGTGCTAGATAAATTAACACCTGATATTAACAACTCTACGCAAGTGACAAGCTATGCCTTAAGTGATAGTCATGCTGAATGCCGCGCGGCGGTGGCTTGGGCTCAACAGGAACTTGCGGCTAACCCAGATGCGCAATTAGCTATTATTAGCCCCGTGCTTGGTAACGTTCGTCGTGAGTTGGCTGATCTACTTGACGATACCTTTCATGCGGATAGTATTCAGCCAAGATGCTTTGAGCGCCCGCGCTGTTATGACTTTTCATTAGGCTTGGCATTGTCTGAGTACCCTATAGTCCACAGTGCTTTACAGCTACTAAAGCTGGCGACTAGTCGCGCCAATCTAAGTTTTGATACAGTAACACCCGTACTGCAAGATGTTTACTGGGGAGATCCGTCTGAGCTTGATGCTAGGGCGCAATTGGATGCTTATGTGCGCCAGCATCTCAGTAGCACATATCGTCTAGACTCCTTATCAAAGCAGGCAAGTAAGTTGGATGCTGATGGCATTAAACTTGGCACCTTCATTAGACACTTAGATTTTATTGTTCAATTTCAGCAGGCCGAAATGCAGTGGCAATTGCCCTCAGTTTGGGTAAGCACTTTGGTGGCATTATTGGATCAGCTTAATTGGTCAAAAAGTCGTAATCAAGATAATCGAGGCTTATCTAGCCACGAGTACCAAACCCAACAGGCCTTTTTTAAAAATTTGAATGCGCTAGCTACCCTTGATGGCATTTTGGGTAAGATCAGTGCCAGTGGCGCACTGCAAAAAATTACTGAGTTATGTAACGCAGCGATGTTTCAGGCAGAGGCTACTGGTGAAACGCATATACAAATTTTAGGATTACTAGAAACCCCCGCGATGCAATTGGATGCAATATGGGCGATGAATATGAATGACCAGCATTGGCCAGCGCCAGTTCGTTTAAATCCATTATTGCCCGCTGACTTGCAACGTAGTCGAGGCACGCCTAATGCTAGCGCTAGCATGCAAACTGAGTTTGCCGCAATGGTACAACAACGCTTATTGTTAAGTGCACCGAATTTTATATTTTCATATGCGCTTAAAGAAGATGACCGTGAATTACGAGCATCCCCGTTATTAGCACCTTGGCCACCAACTGAGAAAATACCAGTAGGCATCATCGCTTTAAGTGAACGTTTGGCCTTGCCCGCTGTAATGCAGATGGTCGATGATAGTGTCGCGCCAGCAATTTTAGCGGATGAAATTGTACGCGGTGGGGTAAAGCTGTTTGCGACGCAAGCGATTTGTCCTGCTTGGGCATTTTATCAATATCGACTCGGGGCGAAGAAGTTGGAAACTCCCATTGATGGCCTCGATAATATGGCGCGCGGTAGTCTGTTGCATCAGGTATTGCAATTTTTTTGGCAAGACTGCCAAACATTAACGCAACTAAAAGTTATGAGTTTCTCACAACGCCAAACTGCAATTGAGCAGGCAATAGAAAAAAGCATGCTGGCTATGAAACATGAATTAGGCTTTTCCTTGCCAGCGCAGTTGCTTGCACTTGAACATCAGCGCTTGCTACAAATAGTGCAGTTTTGGCTGGATCTAGAGTTAGGCCGTGCAGACTTTACGGTAAAGGCTTGTGAGCAAAAACATACATTGGTCATAGAGGGTTTAACCCTCAATTTAAGTATTGATCGAATCGACACCTTAGCTGACGGCGGGTTAGTGGTAATTGATTATAAAACCTCAAGCAAGGTTGAAGCTAAAAGTTGGTCTGATGATCGCATTTCTGAGCCGCAATTGCCCATTTACGCGTCACTAGCTTTGCATGGTGAGCGTGTAGTGGCGGTATGTTTTGGCAAAATCCGTAGTGATGAAACTAAATTTATTGGCTTATCAGCGGATGAGGATGTGCTACCTGATGTGAAGGCGTTTGAAGTGTTGCCTGCCAATTCAGCCTTTGCCCGCTTTAAGGATTGGGATGGGCTACTTCAACACTGGCAGATTAGTTTAAAAGTGATCGCACATGAAATAAAATCTGGCGAAGCGAGCGTGACGTTTAAACAGATAAGTGATTTGAATTACTGCGAAGTTAAACCATTGCTACGTCTGCCCGAGCGCCGTATGCAGTATGAACGCCTACAGACGCAATTGGCTAATGATTAAATGAACATGTGCACAGACGATTTAAAAACACAAGATAGTGCAAACCGCGAACGGGCTTTGGAGCGCAACTCATTCATCGTTGAAGCACCAGCAGGGGCAGGTAAAACTGAGCTGTTGACCCAGCGGTATTTAAAGCTGTTGGCTAACGTGAGTGAGCCTGAAGAGATTATCGCGCTGACTTTTACTAATAAAGCCGCAACAGAAATGCGCAATCGTATTTTGCTTAGCTTAGAGCATGCAGAACAGAAAACTCCTGAAACTACGCCACATAAATTGGTCACTCGTGAGCTTGCTAATGTTGCGCTTGCACAGTCGGCAGCGCTTGGCTGGAATATTATTAATCAGCCTAGCCGCTTACGAATTCTGACTATAGATGCACTATGTAGTAGTTTAACCCGCCAAATGCCCTTGCTGAGTAAGTTTGGTGGCCAGCCTAAGGTTAGTGATGACACAGAAACTATGTACCAGGAAGCCGCTCGTCGCACCCTTGCTGACATTGCCCATGAATCTAAGGCGGATGACCCGGTCACAAGCGCATTGCGCTACTTGGATAACAATAGTGAGAAGTTAATTCAATTGCTAGCCAAAATGTTAGCTAGGCGTGATCAATGGTTGCCACTCGCTAGCCAATTACATAGTTTGGAAGCGGATGTGGTTGCCATTAATATTGAGCTAGCATTAGAGCACTTAATTAACGAGGCGCTACAGGCAGTATTGGATGTGTTCCCATCTAAACTACAGCAAGTATTGATGCCGCTAGCTCGCTACGCTGCTAGCAACTTAGACATTGATGCTGAAATTGCACCCTTATTGGACTGGCAGTTTGATCTAAATGCTCATGTTGATGATCTAACGCAGTGGCAAGCGCTTTCCAGTTTTCTTGTGACTAAGAATGAACGTAGCTATCGTAAAACCGTCAATAAAAATAATGGATTTTTGGCCGAGCATAAGGATAAAAAAGAGGCTTATTTTGCAGCGATAGAAGGGCTTGAGGCTAGTCACTTCATTGCCAATGTGATTGATTTGCCATCACTTGAAGCTATGCATGCAGATCAGCCGGTCATACAAGCACTTACAAAGTTGCTGATGTTAGCCGCCACTCATTTATGGGCAGTTTTTCAGGAGTCAGGTGAGGTAGACTTTGTCGCCATAGCACAAAGTGCTCAGTTGGCGTTAGAGGATGAACAGGGCGTCACAGATTTAGCTTTGAAGCTAGATTATAAAATTACCCATCTACTGATTGATGAATTTCAAGATACCAGTCCAGTACAAATGCGGTTAATTGAAAAATTAATTGAAGGATGGGAGCCTGAGGACGGGCGTACATTATTTTGCGTGGGCGATCCCATGCAGTCAATTTATCGTTTTCGGAAGGCCGATGTTAGCTTATTTCTTCAGGCCGCCGAACAGGGGATAGGTCATCTGCCGATGACTCGTTTGCAACTTAGTCGCAATAATCGATCTTTCCCAGCGGTAGTGAAGTGGATTAATGATGCTTTTTTGCAGATATTTCCAAGTGTAGATAATATTAATCAAGGCGCAATTAGTTACCGTAAGTTTATTGCGACCCATCCACCGGTGGATGGTGAGGGCGTAACAGTTCACCCATTGGTAATCGATTCGCATAGCGACGAAGATGCTGATGACAGTGTTGTCAACAGTAAATTGATTGAAGCGCAATATGTCGCAGATCTGATTGTGAAGTTGCGTGCCGAGCAACCCAAAGCCAAAAAAATAGCTGTGCTGGTGCGAAGCCGAAGTCATTTACAAGAGTTGGTGTCAGAAATACGCCGTAATCACGCGCATTTAAAGTTTCAAGCACTTGAAATTGAGCATTTAGATAATAGACAAACGGTACAGGATGCGTTTTCACTGACCTGCGCGCTGATGCATAGAGCTGATCGGGTTCACTGGCTTAATCTGTTGCGTGCACCTTGGTGCGGACTGACCTTGTCTGATTTACATGCTTTATCAGCTGATAATCATCGCGCAACCATTTGGCAGTTGATGAATGAAAGCGAACGCATCCAAACATTAAGTGAAGAAGGTCGGTTACGCCTAATGCATATTTCTAAAGTGCTGACGGCGGCTTTTGAGCATCAGGGTCGCATGCCAATGCGGCGTTGGTTAGAAAGCACTTGGTTGCAATTAGGGGGTGGCAAGTGTCTGATTGAATCAGGTGACAATCGAGATATACAGGTGTTTTTTGATTTAGTTGAGAAAGTCAGTCGTAATGGGAGTTTGAATATAGCTGCGCTGGAACTGGCAATGCAAAAACTCTATGCTAAACCAGATATTGAAGCCGATGAAAGTCTACAGTTTTTAACTATCCATAAATCTAAAGGTTTGCAGTTTGATACTGTAATCTTGCCAGCACTTAATCGCCCGCCGCGCAACTCAGATAATGAGCTGGTGTTGTGGCAAGAAGTAATGATTAATCATCATTTGCATCTTATTGCTGCACCGCTCACCATGACTAAGAGTGTTGGTAACAAAAGCAACACAGCGCCCAGCGTTTACGATTTTTTAAAAGGCTTAGAGACGCAGCGAAGTGACAATGAAATTGTGCGGTTGCTGTATGTCGCCTCTACAAGAACTGAGCGTTGTTTGCATTTAGTTGCTTGCATACAAACAAATGCAAAAGGCGAAATAAAGCCAAAAGCTAAGTCTTTGCTAAAAGTGTTATGGCCAGCCGTTGAGGGAGATTTTAAGCTGGCAACGCCATTAGGCAACCAAGCGGCAAAACTTTTAGTAGACTTTTCCCAATTTAAATCCCAGTTACAACGTTTGCCTGTCGTTGAGTTGAATCATATTGGTAGCGCTGAGTTTGCCTGTTCAGCCATTCCATTTGACGCGGCAGATAATGGAAACCCGGCATTAGAAAATTTGTCAGAATATTTGCAGGGTGTTGATTTGCAAAGACATTGCGGTACACTGGCACATCTTTATATGCAACTATTGGCTAATGCTGATCTTCAGTCATGGAATGAAGTGCGCTTACAGCATTGTTTACCGGCGATGATCAACTGGCTACGGCAGCAGGGACATACACTGGATATTGCTAAACAAGGCGCTGCACAGGTGTTAGAAGCATTACAGGTTACTATAACTAGCGAAGCTGGGCAATGGCTACTAAAGGCCCATAGCGCTGCAGTGAGTGAATTAAGCTTAATGCAAGACCAAGCAGGTAACATTAAGAATCACATTATTGATCGTACATTTATAGAAAATGGCATACGTTGGATTGTCGATTACAAACTGACAACACAGAATGAAATTGGTGACCTAGCTGCTGTAGCCGAACAGCATCGACCACAGTTATTACGCTATGCCAGCTTATTTGTACAAGAAAAACTGCCGATTAAAACTGCGGTATTCTTTTTAAGTTTAGCTAGGTTGGTTGAGTTGTAGGCGAAATTTAAGGGTACTTATTGTAATAAGGATAGATTGAAAGACACTGAGTGCATCAAACACTCTTATTTTTTTGTTCAGTAAGCGTATTTAGATATTCTGCAATATCCCACTCACAGCCACCACAACCAGAAACGGCGCCAGCCCATCTAGAAATAGCATCCATATCCATGCCTTGCTTGAACAAAATTTGAATTTTACCCCTTGTGGTCCCACTGCATTCACACATAATGTCATCTGCCTCATTGGCATTTGTTTTAGTCATGGCATGGGTCTTTACTTCATAGATTGTTGGGTAGGGCTATTGCTTGCTTTTATTTGATCTAGCTCTGCTTAAATTTTTCGTGGTTGGAGACGCATGAATATTCTTCTGTCTATTGACACTAAAGTTAATGCGATGCTACTCAAAGTGTTGTAAATTCAAGGCCTTTACAACGGCCAATCACAATCTCGTCATTAATTTTCTTGAAACTTTTGATAACGGTCAGCAATCTTTGGTCGTTAATGAATAAGTTGATCTTTTCCAAATTTTGTTCCGTTGGGATGCTTTCTCTTTCTGCAGCCGTTAAGTTATCCCAGTCCAGTAAGATGTCGCTAAAGTATTTTAAATCAATAATTTGATTGTCCATCATTACGCAGATTGCAAAACAATCTTGTTCTGTGCTTGTTGCTAAATGCGCGGGAATTCTAAATTTATTAGCGGCTTTTGTTGGTAGTGAATAGTTGCTCTGAAAGAAACGACCAAGGTGATCACTGCAATAATCTCTACTAAATTCAAGCAAAGCACTTAGAGGGACTGACTGTGCAAAAGGGATGTCTGTAACGCTTGCCATGTTCTTTTTTCCTTCAACATCAAAAATAGAGGCTAATATATAAATATTATTTTTCCTACTTTTGCATATTAAGGGCTAAGCCTTACACGAACCTGACATTTTCCTTGAAGCAAATGAATTTACTGACGGTTGATATAAACTATGGCGATAAAAGGTCTCGAGGATGAGGTACAAAGGCTATGCTTATTATAGTTAGCTTAATTTGTTCAGGTGGTGAAAGTTCTCAATAAGTCGGAAACAGCTACGCTGTATAGTTTTTTCGCTTAGTGAAGTTTCGAAAGCGTTATTGATTTGTTCTGTTAACGAGATGAATCTGGAGTTACGACCTTTATTTTCTGTCTAACTAATGTCAGCTCATTTCTTTTTAAATATTCTATTTTGTAAACATTCCCTTTATCATCCAAGCAATAATCGTAACCGTCGCCCGTATTTTTTATTAACTGCACAATTTTAATAGCTGTAGTCATTTAGAAGTCCTAAATCTTAATTTTTATCTTCGCATTATGGAAATTAACTCTCAATTTCTGATCTTCCGCCTGAATCTAACATCAGAATTGTGGCTTCGATTCATGGATGAAAAGAGTCGTTTCTTTCGACTTGATTTGACTAAGAAAATTATATTAAGGCTTAATAATTAAGGTTATTAATCAACCTCTGGAATTACGATATTTATTATTTGCTTTACTAATGTTAATTCATTCTTTTGGTTAGATTCTATTTTATAGACATTGCCTTTATTGTCTAAGCAATAATCGGAAAATTCAGAACCACTTGCGATTGATTGCACAATTACTATTTCTTCACTCATCGAAATGTCCTTAATCGATCTATAAAAATAGCTAATCAAATTTCGTGCGTTACTTAGACTATTTTTTTATTAGGGGTTAAATCAGCTAGTTAATGCTTAATTATTTACAAGTAAGCGTATTTACTCTATTTGCGTGACTGATTAGTGTCATCAATAACTAAAAATAATGAACTTTTAGAATCGTAAAAACAATAAGTGCAACTACTTACTGAAATCAACCGTCCGTTTTTGGGTTGGATAAGTGCTTATACGTATATATGAGTTTCATTATTTAGATTATATTTTTTTTAAATAGTTAATAGCTTAAATTCTTTGATTTCCTCGCTTTCATTATATTGATATAAAAATACTCTTTAACTATTTTCAGCGCTTGTTAAGCCTGCATACATTATGTCCCGTTTAATGTTGCTAAGTAAGCTCATGATGATCAATGAATCGCTATGAAAGCTCCAATCCCTGTTAATGAAGCTGAAAGACTACAAACATTAGCTAATTACTGCGTGCTAGATACGCAGTCTGAAGAAGTGTTTGATGAGCTTACCGCACTTGCCGCAAATATCTGCGGTGTTCCGATTGCGCTAATTTCACTGGTGGATGAGAGTCGGCAGTGGTTTAAATCGCGTGTTGGCATAAATGCATCAGAAACACCACGTGATATAGCTTTTTGTGCACATGCTATTTTGTTCCCTAGTGAAATTCTTGAGGTTAGTGATGCGCAGCTTGATAAGCGTTTTGCAGACAATCCTCTTGTTACAGGAGATCCTAAAATTCGCTTCTATGCGGGGGCACCTCTAGTTGCACCTAATGGTCTAAGCTTAGGAACCCTGTGCGTTATTGATACTAAACCACGCAAGCTTACTGACCATCAAAAAACTGCCCTAGCTTACTTGAGCAAGGTGGTCATCAATCAATTAGAGCTTCACAAAAGCCTAGCCTTACTCAGAAGCGCTGAGTTAATGTTGAAGTCAAATAACATTGTGCTGGAGTCTGAGCTTCAGAAAGAAATAATCGAGCGGTACGAGCTTGAGGTAAATTCACGACAGATTTTAGACGCTGCTTTCGATGCAGTGATTACTGTCGATCAAAATCTATGCTTAACTTATTTTAACCATGAGGCAGAAATTCTATTTGGCTTCTCGCTCAAAGAGCAAATGAATAAGAATATTTATAAGCTCATTCTAACGCCAAGTCTCTACAAAAATCTTAAAAAAGATATCACTAAGTTTTTAAAAAGTCATGTTAGTTCGTACGTCGGCAAGCGCATTGAGATAATGGCAAGGCACACTGATGGATCAAACATTCCCGTTGAATTTAGCCTGATTGGTTTAAAGCATAAGCATGGCTATTTCTTTAATGCTTTTATACGCGATCTTTCTACCAAAAAAAAATCTATTGAGGAGCTGCGGCTTTCTACCTTGTCATATGGGGGTCAAGAAGCCATTATTATTACAGATGTTGATATGAAAATATTACGCGTCAATCAGGCGTTCATAGATATTACTGGGTACAGTCCAGAGGAAGTGATTGGGTCTAAGCCGCATATTTTATACTCTAGTAATCATGATGATAATTTTTATTTAGGAATTTTGCATGCAATTAACACCGGCGGTGTTTGGGAGGGTGAAATTTGGGATAAGCGCAAGAATGGTGAAACTTTTCCACAGCACTTGATTATTACCGCAGTAAAAGACTCAGATAAAGTGGTTGCTAACTACGTGATTTCATTTTCAGATATCACTGAGAACAAAAAAGCTGCAAAAGATATTTATAACTTAGCCTTTTATGACCCGCTCACGAACCTACCCAATAGGCGCTTTCTAATGGATAAACTTCGTCAAGCACTTGAAGCTAGTACTCGCAGTGGTTTACAGGGAGCATTGATTTTTATAGATTTAGATAACTTTAAGACCTTAAACGACACGCTTGGTCATGATTTGGGTGACTTACTTTTGCAAAATGTGGCTAATCGTTTAAAAGTAAGTATTCGTAAAGTGGATACGGTAGCACGTCTTGGTGGTGATGAATTTGTAATTATATTAGAGGGATTGGGTGAACTTGGTCTAGTTCCGTCAACTCAAATTGAGTTGGTGGCGAATAAAATACTAACCAGCATTAATACACCTTATCGGTTAAGTGGACATACATTGCACATTAGTACAAGCATAGGCGCTACTTTATTCAACAATCACTTTGAGAAGATTGATGAGTTACTTAAACAAGCTGATATTGCTATGTATCAAGCAAAAAAAGCAGGTCGAAATACCTACAGATTTTATGATCCACATATGCAAGAAAATATTAGGGTCCGTGCCACTTTGGAAAATGCGTTACGTCATGCCATCAAAAATAATGAGTTTGAGCTACATTACCAACGTCAAGTAGATGGTAATTACCAACCAATAGGGGCTGAAGCATTAATCCGCTGGAAACATCCTTCATTGGGCATGATTCCACCTAGCGAATTTATACCGATGGCTGAAGAAAATGGTCTCATTATTCCTATAGGGCAATGGGTGTTAGAGACGGCCTGCTTAGAACTTAAGCGTTGGATTGACTTGCCATACGCCAAAAATCAAACAATCGCGGTTAATGTCAGCACAATCCAATTCCATAGTCCAGATTTTGTAGAAGATGTTAGGGCATTAATCAAAAGAACAGGTATTAATGCAGATAAGCTTAAATTTGAAATGACCGAGAGTTTGGTGTTAAATAATGTCAATGACAGTATAGTAAAAATGAATGCACTTAAAGAAATGGGCATCCAATTTGCTCTTGATGATTTTGGTACTGGATATTCGTCACTATCTTATTTGTCTCAATTGCCATTAACTTTTTTAAAAATTGACCGGTCATTTGTACAAAACGTCATCTTAAATAGGCGTGTGGATGGTGTTATCGTTGAGACCATCATAGGAATGGCAAAAAGCCTAGGATTAGAAGTGATTGCAGAAGGTGTAGAAACTATCGAACAGCGTGATTTTTTAGAGCAGCATGGTTGTCCGATGTTTCAAGGTTACTTGTTTGGTAAACCAATGGCGGTAAAAGATTATGAAGCCACGCTAAAACAGTCATGATTATATTAATCGTAGACTCAAAAAAAAGGGAGCTCAAGGCTCCCTTTTGTTATGACGTTAATAATTATAAATTAATTAACAGCATCTTTTAATGTTTTACCTGCTGAAAAACCTGGTGCTTTACGAGCAGCGATTTTCAATTCAGCGCCAGTACGTGGGTTACGACCAGTACGAGCAGCGCGTTGTGTTACTTTAAATGTACCAAAGCCAACTAATGTTACAGAATCACCTTTTTTTAGAGCCTTTGTGATTGCTGCAGTAGTTGCGTCAATTGCACGACCAGCATCAGCCTTAGTTAGACCAGCGCTTGCTGCAATTGCGTCAATTAATTCAGATTTATTCATGTTTTAACTCCATTTTTTAAGTGTTAATCTTAACCGCATTGCTACTTTGCTTGGATTTAAACGAACTGTCAATTGGTTTTGACCATTAAGATACAAAAATTAATACATTTTGATACAAATTATGCTTAATCTACTGTTTATGCTGTTTTTCAAGGAATATTCACCCGACTATGACCTTCAATTTTTACAAAAAAATTGCATTTCATTTAATTAATCTAAGCTAATTTTTACCTTTTTCACAGGTACCATAAAGATTACAATTAACACTATGCAACCAATAAGTAACTCTAAAGAACTGTCGGTATCTAACCCCATCACTTCTGTCAGCTTTGCAGAAGCTTTCTGGTATTGGTTGCGCTTAGGTTTTCTTAGCTTTGGTGGCCCGTCTGGGCAGATTGCATTGATGCATCATGACTTGGTTGAAAATAAGCGCTGGATATCAGAGGGGCGATTTTTACATGCGCTTAACTATTGCATGTTGCTGCCTGGTCCAGAGGCCCAGCAATTGGCTATTTATATAGGCTGGCTATTGCATCGTGGTGTTGGGGGCATTGTGGCAGGCGTGCTATTTGTACTGCCATCGTTTTTTATCCTCAGTTTTCTTGCTTGGATTTATATGGCATATGGAACGTTACCAGTAGTCTTGGCAGTTTTGTATGGGGTAAAGCCAGCGGTGGTCGCGATTGTATTATTTGCATCTTATCGCATAGGGCTTAGAACTTTAAATAATCAACTGATGTGGGTCATTGCGATATCGGCTTTTATTGCCATCTTTGTTTTTAATCTGCCATTTCCGCTTATCTTATTGGCGGTAGCTAGCCTTGGCTATTTACTAAGTCAGCGTGCGCCGCAGTATTTTAAGAGAAGCGCTGCACATGCCGCTTCAAACAAAGGTTACGGTCCAGCCTTGATTGACGATGATACAGCGACGCCTGAGCATGCTTACTTTAGTTGGAAAAAAATGCTTAAGGTGGGTGTAATTGGCGTCGCTCTTTGGCTCTTAGCAATGTTGTTGTTATGGCTTAATTATGGATGGCGTGACACCTACACACAGATGGCCTGGTTTTTCAGTAAAGCGGCCCTAGTGACTTTTGGTGGTGCCTATGCGGTATTGCCTTATGTGTATCAGGGCGCAGTAGAACATTTTCATTGGCTAACTACCACGCAGATGATGGATGGGTTGGCGCTTGGTGAAACCACACCTGGACCCTTGATTATGGTGGTAACTTTTGTTGGTTTTGTCGGGGGATGGGGTGCTCAGACTGCAGGCGTCGATGCGATTAGCTCGGCTCTTCTGGCGGCGGCAATAGTCACTTTCTTTACCTTTTTACCTAGCTTTATTTTCATCCTAATGGGCGCCCCTTTAATTGAATCAACTCACGGGCAACTTAAATTTACCGCGCCACTAGCGGCGATTAGCGCCGCAGTGGTTGGTGTGATCTTCAATTTGGCGCTATTTTTTGTCTACCATGTGCTGTGGCCCCACGGTTGGACATCGCCTGTTGAACTACCCTCAGTGTTGATTTTGTTTTGCGCTTGCTTAGCTTTATTTCGCTTTAAGGTAAATGTAGTGCTAGTGATAGCCGGTTGCGGTTTACTTGGGTTGGTTTACCGCACAATTATTTAACGTTATTTTTCAACAAATGCGCGTTCAATCACATAATCCCCTGGGTCACCAATGCGTGGTGATACGATAAAGCCTCTGCTATCGAGCAGGTTTTCAGTGTCTTTAAGCATTTGCGGGCTTCCGCAAATCATGGCTCTGTCATTTTCTGGGCTTAGTGGTGGCAAGCCGATATCGTCAAACAACTTGCCAGAGTTAATGAGGTCAGTAAGTCGGCCTTGATTGCGGAATGGTTCGCGGGTGACTGTTGGGTAGTAAATCAGTTTTTGCCGTACTTCTTCACCAAAAAATTCATTATTAGGTAAAGTTTTTTCAATAAAGTCAGCGTAAGCTAGTTCACTGGTGTAGCGTACGCCGTGAATTAGTATGATTTTTTCAAACCGATCGTAGACGTCAATATCCTGAATCAGGCTTATAAAGGGTGCTAAACCAGTGCCAGTACTAAGAAAGTAAAGATTTTTTGCTGGTTTTAAATCAGCAATCACTAAAGTGCCGGTTGGCTTGCGGCTGACCAATACATTGTCGCCCACTTTTAAGTGTTGTAGGCGTGAAGTGAGTGGGCCATTTGGCACCTTAATGCTAAAAAACTCTAGATGCTCTTCATAATTTGGGCTGGCGATGCTGTATGCGCGCGTGAGTGGGCGGCCATCAACCTCTAGACCTATCATGACAAACTGGCCATTTTCAAAGCGTAAGCCAGCATCCCGGGTGGTTTTAAAGCTAAATAGGTTGTCGTTCCAGTGGTGTACGCTAAGTACGGTTTCGTTTGAATATTTGCTCATATGTTTTTCGATTAGTTATTTGATAGCCACTGTAATAGCGGGAATAGCGGTAAATAGATCAGCCACCAAGCCATAGTCAGCCACCTGAAAAATAGGTGCATCAGGATCTTGGTTAATGGCCACTACAATCCGGCTGTCTTTCATGCCATAGGTATGTTGTACAGCCCCGGATATACCAACTGCGATATAAAGCTCAGGCGCAACCACTATGCCAGTTTGCCCAACTTGAAGATCATTTGGCGCATAGCCAGCATCAACCGCAGCGCGGGTAGCGCCTATAGCTGCATTAAGTTTAGAGGCTAATGGCGACAGTATTTTTTCAAAATTCTCCGCGCTGCCTAGTGATCTTCCACCAGACACTACTACTTTTGCACTATTTAGGGCAGGGCGATCTGACTGGGCATGTTTGGTAGAAATCCAGCGTGTTTTATGAAAGGCCGATGGCACGGTTGCACTGGAGATTTGAGCCTTGCCACCGTGGGTGCTAGCTGCAATGTAATGGCTACTGTGAACAGTTAGGACTTGTTGTGTATCTTGGCTTTGGATATGTGTCAGTATATTGCCAGCATAAATCGAGCGCACATAAGTTTGATCGGCTTTAATTTCTAGCGCATCTGAAATCATGGCGACATCTAGAAGGGCAGCTACGCGCGGCAATGTATTGCGGCTAAATGAGCTATGAGCTGCTAATATCACTTGATAGTCAGTGCTTATGCTCACTATTAAGTTTGCGATATCTTCCGCCAACGGGGTTGTTAGATGAGAGGCTTCTGCCTTAATTACTTTAGTTACGCCGATGATATCGCTCAAGCTATCAACGAGACTGTCTAACGCATTGCCTGCCACCAGAACGTGAACAGGAGCCTGCCAAAACTGCGCGGCAGTAATAGCATGCAGGGTAATTGGGTTTAAATGTTGGCCGTCATGTTCGGCGAGTACAAGTACGTTCATAGATTGATTCCTTCATGGTCGCGCAATTGACGCAGTAACTGCTCTACGCTAGTAACCATCATGCCAGCTTTTCTGGCTTCTGGTTCGGCCACTTTGATTAAGGTTAGACGTGATGCCGTTTCTACTCCAAGATCTGCTGCATTTAGGGTGGTAATCTGTTTTTTGCGTGCCATCATTAAGTTAGGCAGTTTTACGAAACGTGGGTCGTTTAAACGTAAATCTGCAGTGACCACGGCTGGTAAATTGAGCGCAAGCATTTCAGTGCCACCATCAACTTCACGCGTGACGAGTAGCTCGTTATTTTCGAGTTGTAAGTGAGAGGCAAAGGTCGCCTGCGGATAATCCAGCAATGCAGCCAACATTTGTCCAGTCTGACCGGCATCATCATCGATTGCCTGTTTGCCGAGCAATATCAAGCTAGGTTGTTCCTGCGCAACGATGGCTTGTAATAATTTGGCTACTGCCAGTGGTTGTAGTTTGCTGTCAGATTCAACTAAAATTGCGCGATCGGCACCCATGGCAAGTGCATGGCGAAGCACGTCCTGATTGGCGTTAGTGCCTAGCGATACTGCAATAATTTCGCTGGCTTTGCCTTGTTCTTTAAGTTGCAGTGCAGCTTCAATGGCGTTTTCATCAAACGGGTTGATGCCCATTTTGACCCCATCAGTTGCCACATCTGATGCATCGCCGTTGATGCGCACTTTTACGTTGTAATCCACCACGCGTTTAACCGCGACCAGTATTTTCATCACTCTATCCTTTGCAATTGCCGTGCATTATATAGACAGGTATAATATTTGTTAAATGAATTGTAATGATTACATATATCTATAATGCAGATATGAGAATTAAATAGATCACTTGAAAATATGAAATATAGCTTAAGACAACTAGAGATATTTGTAGCCGTGAGCCGTGAGCAAAGCGTATCTCGTGCAGCTGAAGCACTTTCTTTGTCTCAATCAGCCGCCAGTACTGCGCTCGGAGAATTTGAGCGCCAATTTAATTTGCAACTATTTGATCGTATCGGCAAAACTTTGCGCATTAACGAAACTGGTCAACAACTATTGCCACGCGCGGTAGAATTGCTCGATCGCGCCCATGAAATTGAGGCGTTATTGCAAGGCCATGCTGGTTTTGGTCATATGAAGGTTGGCGCTACTTTAACTGTAGGTAATTACTTGGCGACCATTATTGTCACACGCTTTTTACAAGAGCATGCTGAAAGCAGAATTCAACTACAAGTCCACAATACCAGTACCATCGTGCATAAAATTGCTAACCATGAATTGGATTTAGGACTAATTGAAGGAGATTGCCATCATCCTGATCTAGAAGTGCAGCAGTGGATTGCAGATGAGCTAGTTGTATTTGCCGCACCAGATCATCCCTTATCCAAGCTGAAGCAAGTGAGTATGGAGCAGTTACTGCAACAAGCATGGATACTGCGGGAAAAAGGCTCGGGCACGCGTGAAACTTTTGATAGAGCTTTTCATAATAACCATGCGCGCCTAAGCATTAGACTGGAGCTTGAGCATACCGAGGCAATCAAGCGTGCTGTTGAGTCAGGGCTTGGAGTAGGTTGTATTTCACGCTTGGCACTCAAAGACGCTTTTAGACGCGGTAGCCTAGTCCCCTTACCAACACCACAGCTTGATTTAAGCCGCTTTTTTTACATTGTGTGGCATAAGCAAAAATATCAAACTACCGGCATTCGCGAATTTATAACCTTGTGCCAACAGATGACAGTTGGTGTCGCACGCAGTGATTTGGTTAGCCTTCCAGAAATTGCCTAAAGGAATAACATGCAACGTGATGTAATGCACTACGATATTTTAATTATAGGCGCAGGTCCTGCAGGGTTAGCTGCAGCGATACGCTTAAAACAACTAGCACTAGATGGTGGTCGTGAACTTAGTGTCTGTGTTCTTGAAAAGGGTGCAGCCGTTGGAGCGCATATTCTCTCAGGTGCTGTGTTTGACCCAATTGCTTTGCAAGAACTAATTCCTGATTGGCGTGCACTAGGTGCACCGCTTAATACTCCAGTGACGCAAGATCAATTTAGCTTGTTTGGAAAAACTTGGGCTTGGAAGATTCCTCACTGGTTATTGCCCCCGTTAATGAGTAATGCGGGCAACTACATCATTAGTTTAGGCGCGTTATGTCAATGGCTGGGTGGACGGGCGGAAGCATTGGGTGTGGAAATCTACGCTGGATTTGCTGCGCAGCAGGGTTTATATAATGAGCAACAACAACTAGTGGGCGTGATTACTGGGGACATGGGGCGCGATGCTAAAGGTGAGCCTGGCCCGCAGTTTACGGCTGGCATTGAGATTAGAGCTGAATATACACTGGTAGCCGAAGGCGCACGCGGATCGTTGACGCGTGAACTGGAGCAGCATTTTGATTTACGTAAAAATGATTCGCCCCAGAAATACGGCTTGGGTTTTAAAGAAGTATGGCGTATTCCAGCCACACAGCATCAACCAGGGTTGGTGCAGCATAGTTTAGGATGGCCACTTAATGCTGATGCTGGTGGAGGTTCTTTTGTTTATCATGATGCAGATAATTTAGTCTCTGTGGGTTTTGTGGTGCATTTGGACTATGCTAATCCAAATCTATCGCCGTTTGACGAGTTTCAACGTTTTAAAACTCATGCCTCAATGCAAGCATTGCTTAAGGGTGGTAAGCGTTTAAGTTATGGTGCGCGGGCTATTAGTGAGGGTGGGCTGCAAGCCTGGCCGGAGTTGATTTTTCCAGGTGGGGCTTTCATTGGCTGTAGCGCTGGCATGGTCAATGTACCGCGCATAAAAGGCAGTCACAATGCCATGAAGTCAGGCATGTTAGCTGCAGAATCTGCGTTTGCTGCGCTTAATCAGCAATCTGAGAATAAGTTGTTACATGACTATCCAAGTGCATTGCGTGCTTCATGGGTATGGCAGGATTTATATGCTGTGCGCAATATTAAACCCATGCTGTCTAAATTTGGCACTTGGGGCGGCATGTTGCTTGGTGGCATAGAAATGTGGCTGATTGCGGCGAAGATTCGTTTGCCATGGACTTTACGTCACCAATTAGCTGATCATGCGTGCTTGCGCCCCGCTAAGGATATGCCAAAAATTAACTATCCTAAGCCCGATGGTGTTTACAGTTTTGATAAATTAAACTCAATCAGTCTTAGCAGTATTGCCCATGAGGCTAATCAACCCTGCCATTTACAGTTGCTAGATGACACAGTTCCCGTTCGTATAAATTTAGCTATCTATGATGCGCCGGAGCAGCGTTATTGTCCCGCGGGCGTTTATGAAATTGTGCAGATATCAGGTGCGCCGGCGCTGCAAATCAACGCACAAAATTGCATACACTGTAAAACTTGTGATATCAAAGATGTGACGCAAAATATTGTCTGGGTTCCACCTGAGGGCGGAAGTGGTCCGACTTATAACGGTATGTGAGGGTTGCCTTGAGCATGTAAACCTGGGTCTAACTGTTAGAGTAAGACTTGACGAGTTTCTGCCATAAAGCGATGTATGTCGGCTTCAATTTTGATATCAATCATGACAGCTGGTGCCTTACCTTTTGGGCATAGCAATCGTGGGGTTGTGCCAAATAAGCGGCAGATCAATGGCCGCTCTTCGTAGACTTGGCATCCATTCACACCAAGGTAAACACAGTTGTAATTGGTCAGAGCCTCTACGTGAGCTGCTTCAGTTTTTTGGGGTAGTCTAGAGACCTCTTCCGAGGAAGCTGTTACGGGTCCACAGCAGTCGTGGCAACCGAGCTCACAGACAAAGCTGGGAATGCTTTTTCGGAAAAAACGAATCACTTGGCGGTGATCTAGTGCAGGGTGTTGATTGCTAGCTTCATCCATAATTGATTTTATCACGGCGTCAAATCCATCAAGCATGCTTTTTGCGCCATTACTGATCAATACTTACTCTACTTATGACATGAAGGATTTTAGGTAGTTGCAGTTAGTGCACTGGTAGATGTGGCTTAATTCTTGTAGTGTTGATATTTCTAACACTTGCATTAATTTAGCTTTCCTTACTTTCACCGTAATCTCAGCTAGACCTAAGTGAATGGCAATGTCTTTGCTTTGCATACCAGTAGACAGTAGATCGAACACCACGCGTTGCTTTTTGGTTAACATCGTCAATTTTACTGCGAAGACATTTACCAGCTCTAGCGCATCCATTTTATTAACGACATTCATTTTTTTATTCTCTGTGCGGTAAAAATTACCACTTTGGTACAAATTAATCCTTTTTATCATATATATCAACATAAATTTCTAATAATTCTATTCAATATTTTCTTGGCAAAGGTTAGTAAGTTGAAGATTAGAAGTCAGTTTCTGAGCTCGGTGCTGCACACACGATAAAACTAAAAGGGAGTAAGCAATCAGTTACCAATCAATAGGAAGTCTACCAAATTTGACTAGCGCAGCATTACACTGGCTAAAAGGCTTGCTACCAAAAAATCCACGATAACTAGATAGTGGTGATGGGTGTGACGATTCTATTACTAAGTGCTGTGGCGCAATCAGTGCTTTATACTTTTGTGCATCGGCACCCCATAAGATAAAAACTATAGGACGTGTTTGCTTACCCAAATAACTGAGTAAGGTGTTGGCAAAAGGTGCCCATAGTTTTTTGTGTGCCCCTGCGACGCCTCGACGGGTGGTTAGAGAGACATTTAATAGCATTACGCCTTGTTTAGCCCAATGGCTAAGATTGCCAGTAATCGAGGCCTCACGATCTGTATCTGATTGCAGTTCGATTAATATGTTTTTCAGTGAAGGAGGTGGCCGCACGCCATCTGGTACTGAAAAAGCTAAGCCATGCGCTTGCTGTATGCCATTGTCTTCGCCATGGTAGGGGTCCTGCCCTAAAATGACGACATTGACTTGATTGGGACTTAAGCTACGCAGAGCTTGATACCATAGACCACGTGCTGGTCTGACATGCACCTCACTCAACAACTGCTCGGAGACCTCATTGGCAATTACTTGTAACTCTGGGAGTGCTTGTTGCCAAGGGCTTGGTATGTTTTCTTTAATGGTCATCAAGGCATTACGCATTCGCATATCTATTATGTTAGTTTTATAGCGTCTAGCTCTTCCCAGCGCGCAAGTAAACCTTCAAGCAACGTTTCAATAGTAGCTAAGCGTGCCTGCAGTTTTTTTACCTGACCGTTCGATGCTTTATCATCAGATTGATACAAGGTGCTATCGGCTAACTGTTCGTTAATCGTTATTTGTTCAGCTTCTAACAGCTCAATTTGCGCTGGAATGCCATCTAATTCTTTTTGCTCTTTAAAGCTGAGTTTTGTGGCTGTTTTAGATGGTGCTGGCGCTACTTTAGGTTTATTGGCCTGCGCAGCATCCGCTACTTTCTTATCAGCGCTGCGACCATCTTGAAGGCGTTGCTGAGTGTAGCGGTTCCAGTCATCATAGCCGCCGCCAAATTCAGTCAGTACACCATTGCCTTCAAACGCAATTACTTGTGTGACCGTATTTTCCAAAAAGGCTCGATCATGGCTGACCAAGAAAAGAGTGCCTTCAAATTCTTGCAACAAACTTTCCAGCAACTCCAAGGTGTCAATATCCAAGTCATTAGTTGGCTCATCCAGGACCAATACATTCGCTGGACGCGCAAATAAGCGCGCTAATAACAAGCGGTTACGCTCTCCGCCAGATAAAGATTTAACTGGTGAGCGTGAGCGTTGTGGCGGGAATAAAAAGTCCTCCAAATAACTGATTACATGCTTTCGTTCATTGCCAATTTCAACAAAATCTGAACCCGGACTAATGGTGTCAACCAAGGTAGCTTCCTCATCCAATTGCTCGCGCATTTGGTCGAAGTAGGCCACATTGATTTTAGTGCCGCGTTGTATATCTCCGCTATCAGCTTCGATATCGCCCAATATCAGTTTCAGTAGTGTTGTTTTACCAATACCGTTAGGGCCGAGTAAACCGATTTTATCGCCACGTAAAATGCGTGTGCTAAACCCATTAATCAGTACTTTACCGCCGTAACCTTTGACCACATTCTCTAACTCAGCTACCAACTTACCGCTACGTTCACCACTATCTAGATTGAGCTTCACGCTACCTTGACGCTCACGACGCGCTGCGCGGTCTAAACGCAAGGCTTCTAGGCGTCTGACGCGGCCTTCATTACGGGTGCGGCGTGCCTTGATGCCTTGGCGTATCCATACTTCTTCTTGGGCTAAAAACTTATCAAATTTAGCAGCATGGGTTTCTTCTACTGCAGCCAATTCCTCTTTCTTAATTTGATAGGCCGTAAAGTTACCGACAAAGTCCGTCAATATGCCGCGGTCAAGTTCAGTGATACGGGTGGCTAATTTATCCAAAAAGCGTCGGTCATGGGTAATAAACAGTATGCAACCATTAAAACCTAGCAACATATCTTCTAGCCATTCAATTGCGCTTAAATCTAAGTGGTTGGTTGGCTCATCTAATAACAGCACTTCTGGCTCGGCTACAAGGGCGCGACCTAATGCCACACGTTTGCGCCAACCGCCAGATAAGGTTGACACCAGCGCATCAGCATCCAGTTTTAATCGACTTAAGACGGTTTCAACCCTCGATTGGGCTGCCCAGCCATTTTGTGTATCCAAATCGTGTTGCAGGGTTTGCATTTTATCCATCAAGGTTTCAATATCGGCATCTGGCATGCCCATGTCGTGCGTCACTTGGTGGTAGTCAATAATGGTTTGTTGAAGTCCGCCTAAGCCTTCAGCTACCGCTTCAAATACGGTATGCGTGGTGTCAAGTTCAGGTTCTTGCGGTACATAGACTAAGCGTGCATTCGGCGCACGCCAGACGCTACCTTCATCTAATTTAATCACACCAGCAATGGCTTTTAATAAACTGGATTTACCAGCACCGTTTCGGCCAATTAAACCTACGCGCTCACCGGCGTCAAGCTGGAAAGAGGCGTGGTCGAGTAGGGCGTGATGTCCAAAAGCTAAGGAAGCGTTATCTAGGGTAATGTAGGGCATGGGTTCGTCTTAATTAATTTGTGATCGTTATACAACATATGCTGCTGCATAGGTAAATTTTTACTCACTTATTCGCTAACATGGCTTTGATATTAGCCATTTTAGACTTACCAAAATCTTTACTAATTTCAGGATCATTAAATGGATTGCCGAAATGACGTACATCATCTTTAGGCAGTTCTGCAATAAATCGACTAGGCTCGCACATTTGCATTTCACCTGCGCGTTTACGTTTTTTGCACCAAGAAATATTGAGAGTTTTTTGCGCGCGAGTAATGCCTACATACATCAGGCGACGTTCTTCTTCAATTTGGTCGTTATCTATACTTTCGCGGTGTGGCAATATACCTTCCTCGCATCCGATTAAAAATACATGGCCAAACTCCAAACCTTTGGCTGCGTGCAAGGTTGAAAGCTTAACGGCATCTGGTTCACCATCCTCACGTCCTTCAAGCATACTCATGAGTGATACCATTTGTGTCAGTTCAAGCAGGTTTTTACCTTCAGACTCGTTACCAAAATCAGTATTGGCTTCGCCTTTTTTGGTGAGCCAACCTATAAAATCTAGCACATTGCCCCATTTGCTTTCTGCCGCACGCGGTTCTTCGGAGTCATACAAAAAGGCTTCGTATTGAATGCTGCTGAGCAAATCGTTCAGCACTTCACCGGCGGGGTCACGCACTGCACGGTGTTGTAACTTATTAATATACTGGCAAAAATTGAGTAGATCTTCTAACTGTTTATTACCAATTTCTGCTTGAAACTCACCTTCAAAAGAGGCTGCAAATAATGAAATTTTGTGTGCACTAGCAAATTCACCCAAACGTTCTAAGGTGGTATTACCAATCCCTTTTTTTGGCGTGGTGGCGGCGCGAATGAACGCAGGATCGTCGTCCTCATTGGCAATTAAGCGCAAATAGCTAATCAGGTCTTTAATCTCAGGCTTATCAAAAAAGGATTGTCCTCCAGATACGGTGTACGGAATCTTATGGTTGCGCAATTGCTGTTCAAAGATACGGGCCTGGTGGTTACCTCGGTAGAGCACAGCGTAGTCCAAAAACTTCGTTCTGTTTTCAAATTTATGTGCTTGCAGCTTCATAATGACTGATTCTGCCTCAGCTTCTTCGCTCATGGCAGCAGAGACTTGAATTAAATCACCCGTCCCAAGATCGCTCCATAATTTCTTTTCAAACAATTTTGGATTATTGCTAATCACCTGGTTGGCAGCACGCAAAATACGCACGGTAGAGCGGTAATTTTGCTCCAGTTTAATCACTTTAAGTTTACTAAAATCTGTGGTGAGTTGATGTAGATTTTCCACATCGGCGCCACGCCATCCGTAGATGGCCTGGTCATCATCACCCACCGCGGTAAATTGGCCACGGACACCAGTGAGCATTTTAATGAGTTTGTATTGGCAGGCGTTGGTATCTTGGTATTCATCGACTAGCAAATACTGTAGTTTGCGTTGCCATTTATTTAGGGCCACTTCATGTAGCTCAAATAGCTCAACAGGTAGTTTGATGAGGTCATCAAAATCGACCGCCTGATAGGCGCGCAGAGTTTGTTGATAAAGGCTATAGACCCTTGCTGCGGCATGGGTCAGATCTTCATCGGCTTGCGCTTTAGCTTGGTCAGGGCTGATAAAGGCACTTTTCCATGCCGAAATCTGCCATTGGGTTTTGCGTAAGAGTTGTTTGTCAGTGGTGACTAATATATCGCCCACAATCTTAAAGCTATCAGATGAGTCTAGAATCGAGAATTGTGGCTTATAGCCCAATAACGTCGCTTCCGCACGTAACATTTGTAGCCCGAGAGAGTGGAAGGTTGCAATCGTCAAACCTTTAGTGCTAGTTCCCTGCATTAACTTACCTACACGTTCTTGCATCTCCCGTGCGGCTTTATTGGTAAAGGTAATTGCCGCAATTTCCTTAGGCGAGTAACCCGCCTCAGTAATGAGGTAGTTAATTTTTTGCGTAATGACCCGAGTTTTGCCACTACCAGCGCCTGCTAGTACCAACAAAGGACCATCTAGGTATTTCACGGCTTCACGCTGTGGTGCGTTGAGGGTGTTTAGCATTCGGGATTTATCAATAATAAAGCAATGGTGCAGGTTTGCGATTGCAAATTAGTTGCAAGGATGCGATTTTATAGTTTAAAACGGTCATTAGCTATCAATACATGGCCTAGTTTCTGTTAGAGGCAAACATTTTCTTTGAGCACTTGCTTAGAGTAGGATTCTTTACATAAGCTAAAGCCTCTTTTATCATGTGGTTCTTACATAGCAAAGCCTCACGTTGAGAGCGCCTAGGTTATCTTTTTGGAATCGGACTATATGAAGTTGAGTGTGATTAAAAGTTTGGCTTTAATATTTACGTTGGTAGGTAGTGCATTTTTTACCAATCTAACTGCGAGTGCTGCTGAAGAAAAAATCCTCAATATTTATAACTGGTCAGATTACATCGGTACCGACACTATTTCCAACTTTGAAAAAGAAACGGGCATCAAGGTCCGCTATGACGTTTTTGACACCAATGAAATTCTGCACGCCAAGTTGGTGGCCCAAAAAACTGGCTACGATATTGTAGTGCCTGGCTCTAACTGGGCCAAACTTCAAATTGAGGGCGGCCTATTGCAAAAGCTAGATAAAACTAAGCTTACAAATTGGAGTAACTTAGACCCTAATCTACTTGCACAGTTGGCAAAGCTTGATTCAGGCAACGCCTATTTAGTTGATTGGATGTGGAGTTACACCACAGTGGGTATTAATGTAGATAAAGTTAAAAAGGCGCTAGGCAATACCCCGATGCCCGCCAATGCTTGGGATTTGGTGTTTGATCCTAAATACACATCTAAACTGAAGTCTTGTGGCATTACTATGTTAGATACCCCTTCAGAGGTATTTCCAGTGGCACTCAATTATTTACATAGGAGCCCATTTAGTAGTGATGTGGCCGATTACAATGCTGCGTTTGAAATGCTAAAGAAAGTGAGGCCTGATATTAAACGGTTTACTTCCGGCGGTCAGATTGAAGAGTTGGCAAGCGGTGGTGTTTGCGTTGCTTTGGGTTGGGCAGGGGACTTTAATTTAGCTCGTAAGCGTTCAATTGAAAACAAATCAGCCCTCAATATTCAAGCTTTGGTCCCAAGTATCGGTGCTTTGATGTTTATGGACACAATGGCGATACCCGCAGATGCGCCACATCCAGATAATGCCCATCAATTTATTAATTACATTTTGCGCGCCAAAGTGCATGCTGGCCTTTCTAATGCGGTAGCTTATGCCAACCCTAATAAGGCTTCGCTGCCTTTTATTAATCCTGAAATTAGAAATAATCCATCGATATTTTTGTCTGATGCCGATGTTAAAAAGATGATTCCACCAGGTAATGTGGATAACAATACTCGCCGAATAATGACTCGATTATTCACACGTTTTAAATCGGGAATTTAGTTTTAACACTTTTTGCGCGGAAATCTTTGCCGTTCACGGCGGAGATCCGCCAGCGGAGTCTCTCTTGCCGCATAGCGGC